>ERZ832973.143-NODE-143-length-98599-cov-8.133199_pt1 | contig 98599 bp, 84 predicted proteins | sample MGYA00519950_ERZ832973 | MGnify/ENA primary metagenome ERZ832973 (study PRJEB31850, sample SAMEA3708734) | human gut metagenome | biome: human gut; feature: human-associated habitat; material: faeces | place: China | collected 2014 ... | reverse complement strand
GACAGCACCCACGAAGCGTAGGTGAAATATCGGTAGTTCCCGGCGTAACCCATCAACCGGGAAAGATCGGATTGTTTTTTCAATTAAATCACGTCCTTTCTTCCGCATGGCGAAATTCCAGATGATAAGCAAGGCACAAAAGCGGCAAATTTCTTTTTCATACGGTACCTCCTGAAGTTCTTTGGTTAGTGTTCTCTAACTGCTGGATATTCTAACATGATTTGTGCTTTCAAACTATTCCGTTTTGTTTCCTATATTGTTTGTTCAAATCCAATCTTCACGATCTGCATATTCATCACTCCGTCACCGACCCTTGCAAGAAAGCGGAAAAATCCGCTGACGGACGGGTCTTTCAGGTCGTGGTAGCCCAGCATATAGCCCCGGCTGGCGATATGCAGGCGACTGTCCCATGCACCGATCTCGCGCTTGGCGTCCGAAACGGCGAAGTACGCGCCGACATCCTTGATTTCCGCATCCTTCAGCCATGTTTTCAGCATCAGCTTTACTGCCTTCTCATTGGCGGCATCGAACGCCAGTACAGCGCCCGGAAAAGCGTTTGCCATAGCACGTACCAGTGTTTTTACCTGCTCCTTTAGGAAATAGTAGAACACTCCCGCAGCAAAGAAGACCGCACCGTCGGAGGCGTCGATTCTCTCAAACCACGATGTATCGTTGAGGTCGCAGGGGATGTTTTCCTCCCGATCCCTGGCCGGGAGCAGCTCGTTGCGCACAGCGATGACGTCAGGAAAGTCCAGATTGTAGAGCTTGCACTTACCGTTATCGCAAGCCCGACCTGTGCTGTCCAACCCGCAGCCGAGATTCACCACCGCCGCATTGGGATGACTTTTCAGATACTCCCGCACCTCGAAGGCAAGGTCGTTCTGCCGCATGGCAACCTCTAAAAAGCCAAACCGCTGCATGAGTCTGTGGGATTTCTTCTGAAGCGCCGAAAAATTATAGTCCACCGCATTCACCAGCCGCAGTGCCGTTTCGTCCCGATAGAGGCTTGGATATACCTCTGCGCACATTTTCCGTGCATAGAGTGGGATGATCAGCGTTTCCTGTACAGTGTTTTTCTCGATTTTATAGTTCATGGTTTTCCCCCACCCTGCAAGTAATTCCCACACTCTGCCTCCAGCGCCTGCCATAGGTCTTTGCCATTTCCTCCGCCACCGGCAGTGCGCCGCGATAGCATACGCCGCCGTGGGGCATCACCATCAGCTCCGGGCACTCCTGTCCGAACTCAAAATATTTCAATACTCCGCCACCTCACACTCGTTTCTTTTGATATCCGCAGTCGCAGTAGGGTCCGCCGGAGGCCAGCGTGTACTGCCGCACAAAATTCGTCACGCCGCCGGCCTCGCTCATGGCGTAGTCCAAATGACACATGGCGGGTGTCAGGTCATAAAGCCCCAGCTCCTGCATCAGCGTGCAGATGCCGCATTTCGTGAAGCGCCCCTCATAACCGCTGCCGTCGGGATACTCGTAAAAGTCCATGTTCCACGAATAGGGGTTCCGGTCAGCGGCCTTCCGGGCAGCGGTGGCTTTCATTCCGGCAATATCCTTGGGCGTGAACTTCGACTTGCCGCTTTGGCGGCAGAACCATTTCATCAGTGGCGTCATCTGGGCTTTCTCATAGTAGTCGGTAAGGCTTTCCACATCGGGCCGGCGCGGCATGGAGAGGACAAACGCCCCCAGCATGGCGCAGCCAATGATGTTCATGCTGAACCGATCACCTTTTTCAAATTCGGGCAGCTTTGCGATGATCTCACGGTACTTCGGCTTGGCCTTTTCCGTGATTTTACGTGCGGTGTCCGGGTCATAGCCCAGTACCGCCGTCAGCTGCGCTTGAAAGGACTTCGCAAACACTGCCCATATGGCTATGGGCATTCCCATCCAACGCATCTCACTTCGCTCCTTTCCATTCCGCAAGAGTCCGGCACATCCGTTTCTCGATGTCTATCCGGGTCCGGCGGCATTCCTTGGGATATTTCTTTGCCGCCTGAAACGCCAACTTTACAAACAGACCGGAACCAACCGGCAGCATGATTTTCAGCATCCCCTCCGGAAAGACAAAGTGGGTGCCGTGAGCATAAACCATTGTTTCAATCTCGCATTCATGCGGCTTTTCCGCAAGGCGCTTTTCCATACGGCGGATATACTTTGCGGTATCCCACAGCGCATCGTCCTCCGCGCCGATCAGCAGCAGCTTTCCCCGGATGTTTTCAACAGGAATATATTCCTCCGGCTCGATCGGATGCATCACCTCGGAATCGTCAAACAGCTTGCGGGAGTTAACCATATCGCCAGTGCGCTTGCTCTCCGCGGCGACGCAGTGCCAATAGTCGGGATGCTGATAGCAAAACGGCATATAGGGCAGCAGCTTGCCCCGGTAGGAGAACAGCGACTCGCCCTCGACCGGCCATTCCTTGCAGCCGTCCCTTTTGCCCTGCATGAAACCCTGCCACACAAAATCGCTGGGCGTCATGGCAATGGTCAGGGTAACATCCGGGAACATGGCAGCCGCTGTCAGCGCGAGCGTTCCCGTAGTCGAAGCACCGGCAATGCCAATTTTATGGTTGCCGTTGGCTTTCAGCCACGAAATGGCCGTCTCCACACGCTCCAGCGGATAATTATGATGGCCGTAATCCTTTTTCGCAGGCGACATGGTGAGCACATTTACGCCCCGCCCGCAGAGCCATTTCACAGCTGAACGCGCAAGCCGATCCTCCGGATCGTCACCAATCATCGCAATGACCGCGCAGTCCGATCCGTCGGCACACGCCCAGTACGCGCCGTAAAAGCCGGCGGTCTCCACATCAAAGTGCTGATGCTTCATCGCTTTCCCTCCATGATATCCTTCACCAACTGCACCCAGCGCTCCGGATAACAGGCCAGCAGCTCCTCGTGCTGCAAGTCCTGCTCGTGAATGGCTGGGTTTGCAAAGTGCCGTTCATAGCGCTCGCGGTATTTCTCACCCATTTTGAGCGCATAGAAAATATGAATCTCTGTTCCCGGAACGTTGATCTTGTCCGGCAGCGGGGTGACAAGGTCGGAATAGAACTGATTCTTGCAGCTCTGCACGGTCACATAAGGTCGTGCGCCGCCGAGCATCTCCATGAACGCTTGCACATAGTCGCCCATTTCCGACTTTCGCTGCGTGAGACGTTTTTGCAGCAATCGACTCTTGAACCGTCCGTCCCGAATAAACGGATAAATCAGCGGCAGGAGCAGATTTGTTTGCAGCTTTGCCGCAATGGGAGATGCTTGGTCAAGATCAGAGCTGCCTAAAATGCCGTAATCCATATGGATATTCCCCCGCGCCGCCAGCAGCCCCACAAAAGAGCCGCCCAGCGAGCAGCCATAGCTCGCCCGGATATGTCCGCCGCAATGTTTCTGAATGTAAGATTCTATTTTCTCTGTTTCCTCCAGCATAGTGGGAAACTCGGTATGTTCCGTTTCATCGAAACCATCGTAGCTGACGCAGAGAACGCGATACCTGTCCGACAGCAGCGGAATGACCCGTCCAAAATTGCCCTTCCAGTGGCAGCAGGTGCCGGGAAGCAGTAGGATGACCGGGGCATTTTCTGCGCCGAAGGAATAAACCTTCATCTCCCCATCCCCTTCAGGAACCCACTCTTTGCCATTTTTTCCGTGTCGTCCGATTCATCATAAGCGTCGTAAGGCGCGGTGGGGTCGGGAACCCGCTTTCGGAACGGTGAGCAAAGCTTGTCCTTATGGGCAAAGGCGAACTCGAAGTTGTCCGTCCAGCCGGTGTGACCGGTGAGAAACAGCGGATGCAGGTCACGGCTTTGCAGCTTCTGCTCCAGCGCCGCCAGCGACTTTACCGCCAGTTTGTTGCTTTCTGCCAGAGAGGAAATGAAACTGTAGCCGCCGTCCGCGCCGAACCAGAGAGTGTCGCCGGTGAAGAGATATTTGTCGTCAATGAGATAGACCATATGACCCCATGTGTGACCGGGGACAAGGAAGCACTCAATTTTGATACCGTCAATCTCGAAAGTCTCGCCGTCATGCAGCAGCACCTTTTCGTTGTTAATTGTGACCTGCGGCAATTTATAGAGATGGTATATGACTTTTCGCCGCACCTCGCCGGTGAGATACCGGTTTTCAATCTCGCCGATATAGAGCTTTGCACTCCGGAACAAACCGGGGCTGTCTGCCTCCACCGCGCCCACGTGGTCGGTGTCCTGATGAGTGATGAGGATGTGCCGGATGGACTGCGGGTCGATGCCCAGCCAGCCCATTTTTTCTGCCAGCCGGTCGTAGTTATACCCGGCGTCAATCATGATGGTGGTGCCGCCCTTGCGGTAGAAGAAGATGTTCGCCACCCACTCCCGCACGCAGGCCACGCGCTCATCCACCCAGCCAGTGTTCAGCGGCTTGAATATTTCCTTGCCGCGGTACATCTTGCTCATTTCTCTTTTCTGAAACTCGGTGGCTTTCTTTGACATCGGTATTTCCTCCTTACAGCAGCATTCCGATTCCCGCAAGGAGCAGGGAAATCATGGCCATTCCCAGTGTTCCGAACAGCCATTTCTTCTGCTTGTCTGCTTTCGAGATGTACGGCATCAGATCCTCTGTCCCCGGTATTACCCACGCCTTGGTGTGTCCGACCCAATAGCCGTCGATGCCAAGCCGGTCGATGAGATTCATCACAGACAGGATTACAAAGCACTGCCAGAAACCGCCCCCAAAAGTCTGCGCACCATTGATGGCATACACGAAAATGAGCACATAAGCAAGATATCCCGGAACGCAGATCAGCTTGAAGCGCAGCGAGCTTTGCTTGATCTTTTCCTTTGTGGTCAGACCCAGCGCAACGCACCGTTCCTGTACCTTCGAGTCATACAAATGCACCATGCCGACAGCGCCCTTGTGGATGCCGATGGCGCACACCAAGACCAGTAGCGCCCCCAGTCCCAGTCCTTCCAGAATCGTTTGCAGCAGCATTCCTTATTCCTCCCGCTTCTGTCCTGTCACGCAGAGCCAGCCAATTTTGTTTTTATGGATTTGAACATTGCAGAATTCAGCGTTTTCCAGAAATGTTTTCAGCTCATCGCCGCTGTATATGGTCATACCGCCGATAATCTCCGTCCACTTCTCATCCTTGTCCGTGTCGCCACTGCTCTCGTTGCAGATGAGAAAGGTCCCGCCGGGCTTCAGCACCCGATAAATCACCCGAAAACATTGCGGCAGATTCGGCCAGAAGTAGACTGTCTCAAAAGCGGTGACCGCATCGAACCAGTCATCTGCGAAGATCATATCCGCCACACTGCCTTGCAGGACGGCACAGCGCCCCTCCGCGATGGCGGTCTCGTTGACCTTTTTCGTCTTCTTCACGCTGACGGGCGAATAGTCGATGCCCTTCACGATCCCCTGCGGGTATTTTTTCAGAAGTCTCTTGATGTTTGCCCCGCCGCCGCAGCCGCAGTCCAGCACCTTGGCATCCGGCGCAGCATTCAGAAATTGAAGTCCCCAGCGCGCCACAGGGCTGTGACCCAAATTCATCATGGCGACCATGAGCTTCCCGCCGAGGCCCACAGGTTTGCGGGTGTTTTCAAAGAATGACATCTTCTACAACTCCTTTTCCAGAACGATGATCTTATTGGAAATATTCCGCACGGCGGGCAGCTTTTCCAGCAGTTTATAGATCGGTGCGAATGCCGCCATGCCCTCCGTCAGACTGTGTTCCTCCATGAATCGAAAACCCGGCAGCAGTTCGGCAAGCGCTTTCCCATTCTTGATTCCCCAGTTGAATTTTGCATTGCTTGCGTCAATGGATTTCTCCTTGAAGTGCCGCGCCATCGCAGGATTCATGGTTTCCACAAAGACTGTGGCTTTCTCAAATCGGCGGGAAATCACCGTGAAAATGCGCTGCACATCCGCTTCTGACAGGTGCATAGTCAGCCCCTCGATGACGATCAGCACCGGCACATTCTGCTCGCTGATTTCGCTGCCCCAATCGTCCATGGCGGACATGGCAATCTGCGAAATCGTGCCGCTTTCTGGCAGAGGCTTTTCCCGCACCGCCATCGTTTCCGGCAGGTCGAGGTTATACCAATGCGCATAACTTGCCATCCGATAGCACCGGGTATCCAGCCCGCAGGCGATGTTGACCACCACCGCGCCGGGGTGCGACGCGAGCCATTCCTTCGTCATCCGGTCGAGCACGATGGTGCGGGCAATCACGCCGCTGTGCATGGCAGCATCCTTGTCAGCAAGGGAAAAATCGTAGTCCAGCTTTTCGATGAGTTCTTCCGCTTTTGCGTCGTGGATCGCACCTCTGCCGCTGCTCTCTTTTGCCCTTGCATAAACGGTTTGCAGCATGGTCTCCGGCACGCCGGAGAGCTTGATTATTTCTCTCATGTCATATTTCCTCCGCTTGCGTAGTCAGAAATTTTTCCGCATACCGGCAGAATTTTTCCGGGTGTACCATCACCAGCTCCGCATGGGCCATCTTGGGGATGCCATGGATGCGCGCCTTAGGAAAATAGCGCTTGATGAACCGGATATCCCGCCAAAGCAGCAGCTTTCGCACCGGGTAGAGCAGCTGATAGGGCGTGATCCCGCCGTCGATGATGGCTCGGTCGATGGGCATTTCCCCCAATGCCAGCATACGGGTCAGGCAGGCGCCGCCCATGGAGCAGCCATAGGCCCCACCAAAACGGGAGACGCCGTGGCTCTTCAAATAGGAGTTCACCTCGTCCACGGTCTGCTCGACCGAGGTGAAATCCCCGGGATACTCCGGCTGATGGCCGTCATACACCACCTGAAAAACATGCCATCTCTGAGAAAGCAGCGTGATCGTGTCGGCAAAGGCCCATACGGGCTCTGCCGTGCAGGGGAAAAACAGCAGCGTCCGCTCCTGCGCCTGCCCGTGTTCCAATATCTGCATGGCTCACCCCTCCGATTTCACGCACTCTGCGTAGGTCAGCGGGAACGAGGCTTTCAGCACGGCGCTTTTCTGCACCGTCCAGCCGTTTTCCCGCAGAAATGCCAGGTATTCGTGGCTTGTCCACTTGCTGTGGAGAGGGAAGCCCGCCAGCTTCATGAAAAATGCTTTGACCTTTCCACGAAAGTCATTACCGGCATGAGTAAAGGTCGGTGCGACCAGTATCCCGTCCTCTTTCAGCACCCGACGAATTTCAGAGAGGGCTGTCTCCGGCTCCGGCACGATATGCAGCGCATTGGCCACGATGACCACGTCAAAGCTTTCGTCGGCATAAGGTAGGTGGAACATATCCTGCACGGAGAAATGCAGCTTGGCGGATCGGTTGTCACGCTTCGCTTCTGCGATCATCTCCGGCGAAGCGTCTGTGGCATCAATATGAGCGGCACTGTTTACAATGTTTTTGGCAATCAGCCCCGTGCCTGTGGCCAGTTCCAGCACGGTTTTGTGCCGCACCACGGGGCGCAGCAGCTCGTACAGCCGCTCGTAAGCCGCTGCGTCCTTGCGCATGAAGCGGTCGTACCGCCCGGCGTTTTTATCCCAGAAATTTTGACTGTTTCTCATGATTTCGCCCTCACAACGAGATGTTAAACTCCTCTAACTCACACAGATGACACAAATGAGTTAGAGTAAGCTAACTGCATCCTTTTTGAAAAGCCGCATCACTGCGGCTTTTCCGCTTATGCAAATAGCTCCCGGCAGGCGCCCCGCACCAGCGTTTCCAGCACCTGCGGATAGAGCACCCCGATCTGCTCCTGATGGGAGACGGTTAAAATCAAGCCTCGCACTGTGGCGGCAGCCAGCGCCATACCGCCCTTAGGCTGCAAGCCGCCCAACTCCAGCAGGGTACGGATGTGCGTCTCGTCATCGTGGTAGTGGGCGGTCTTCACTTCCTCCGGCAGTCGGTGCAGGAGAAAATCCGCGTCATTTTCGATGAACACAAAGGCTTTCGTCTCGGCCAGCCACCGACAGGCCGCCAGGATCGCCGCTGCCGCGCGGTCGGCAGGCAATAAGGCTGTATTTTCCTGCAAAGACTTCTGCGCTGCCGCGAAGCACTCGGTATGAATGTCCTCCAGTACAGCGAAAAACAGCAGCTCTTTGGAATCAAAGAATTTGTAAAATGATCCCTTGGAGATCCCAACGGCCTCCGTCAGCTGCTCCACTGAGGTTTTTCGCATCCCAATGGTAATGCCGCAGCGCCGGGCCTCCCGGATCAGGTCATTGCGGATCTGTTCATTCTGTTCATCTGTAAAAGCCACTGCGCACGCTCCTTGGATTTATGACCACATTGTTCATTTCAGTCAAATTGTAGCACGATCCGAAGATGTTGTCAACGGCGTCGTTTTGCTTTCCATCATGATCAAATCAGATCCAGCCGTTCCATCTCAAACGGAACCACTGTAGATTTCAGCAGTCTCGTCTCCGGCAAACCCTGCACAAACCGTATCGCCGTCTTTGCAAAGATATTGCTTTTCACCGTGTCCCAATCCGCCAGCTTTACGATCTCCGCCGTGCCGTTTTCAAAATCAAACCGCAGCTCGCCCCATTAGCCGTCGTTGTCTGCCTGATACAGGTAGACAGCGGCGGCTATTTTTTTATTCTTCTTGCGGCGCTCGGTCTGTTTCAGCGTCACGGTATGGATCACACCGCTTTCCAGCAGCTTCCGCCGCAGTTTGTCTAATGTACGCCGGTAGAACCGCTCCGCACCGCTGGCTGTCGTTCCTTCAAAATCCACCGCTAAATCTTCAAAGGTGGACTGCGTGGACAAGGGGCTGACGCGCCCGCAGGTCATGCAGATGGCGTTCCGCTTTTCCAGATACCATTGCTCTTTGTAGGGAAGCTGCTCAAACGCCGCCGTGACCGCCTTTGCCTGTATTCCGTTCCAGAGGATTTCGGCGTAGTTCCAGCTATCGTCGTGTGTCACATCCTCGCCGGTTTCTTCGCCGTCCTCATCCTGTTCCGTGCGGTAGAGGGAAACAATGCTGCGGTTGCGCTGGGCAATGGTCAGCAGCTCATCCGCAGATACGCTTTCGTCCTTGTATCCGCTTTGGATGGCAAACTCGGAAACGACCTCTGCGCGTCTCTTACCCGAATTGTTATAGATTGCGCCGATCTGACGCACACGCCGGTACTCCGCAAGACTGGCAAAGGAACCGACTTCTCCCATCATACGGCAGAACAGCAGCCCGTCCTGAATATAATGCTTCGCGTATTTCAGGAATTCTGTTTCCTGCGCCGGGTCGAACCTCGGCAGGCAAAACAGCAGCATTTGCAGGAGTTCCAGCTTATAGTCCAGAAACCGCGCCGGATCGTAGCGATCAATGCCATTGCGGGTGAGAAATCGGTAAATCACGCTGTTCAGACGCTTTTCAAAGTGGTGCAGGAAGAAGGAAAAGTATGCAAGGTCTTTGTGACGGACAGCCTCGCGTATGTAGTCGTTCAGCTCCATTTGCGGCGGTTCCGGGTCAAGCTGAAAGACGTTCCGGACTTCGCGCATGGTCAGGCTGTCCTCATTGGCGAACGGCACTTTGGACGCATAACCGGACAGCTCCCATGTGTAGCCCGCAAGCTGTGCCGGTATCAGTTTGTTACGGTTATCCTCCATGTCTGCACCTCCCACCGCTATGGCGTTCCATTACCGCTCCATCGTTTCCTTCGCTTCCGCCAGCAGAGCCGCCTGCTCCATCTCGGCGGCATAGCCGCCCTGCGCATAGCCGCTGTCTTGCAGGGCCTTTTCCAGCTTGCTTTTTGCCAGTGCTTTCATTGCGGCGGCGGTCTGCTCATCCAGTGTGCCGCGGCCAAGATACTGCGTGATCGTGTTGAACCGCTTCGTATAGATTTTCTTGATGGGATGGTCGGCGGCAAGCTCCCGCTGCTCCCGTCCACGAAGATTCCCGACTTGGCGGCAGGTGCGCCCACGTTTGTCTCCGGGAGCCAGACCGTCACAGTACTTGGCATATCTTGCGTCAGTGGTCAGAAACCATTTCCCACAGACCGCGCATTTCCTCGGCGCGTGTCCGACGCATAAACCTTCAAAAAGATCGGCGCGGAACATCCCAACGAAGGATACAAAATGCATCCGCTTGACAAGCTGCGCCTGCGTATTTCCGAGACGGATCGCAGGGACATACTGCACTGTCGCATTGGTCAGTGCCATCCATGAGGGATTGCTTTCCTCCAGAGTCACGTTTTCCTTGAAAAACTGCCCGAATGCAGCGGCGTATCCCGTAGGCGTTCGTATTTCGGCATTCTCTTGCAGAAATTCTGCAAACGCCGTCATAGTTTTCTTGTACTGGTGCAGGGAATAGCTCAAATGCCCCAGCACTGGAATAACGCGCACCAGCAGCGCCGCCAAGGGATGCGCTCCTGTGATATTGCTGACTGCCTGCTGCTCCATCGGGAGCTACAAATACTCGTTCAGCTCGGTAAATGCTTCCTCGGAAAACGCCTGCATGAGATAATCTTCAAACTGCTTTCTGTCCAAGCGGGAGAACGGTTGGACATCATGCAGTGCATGAATGATGGTCTGTCCCGCCTCCTGCGCTTTCGGAAGAAGCTGCCTATCTACATTCTTTGCCCCGATGCCGGTCAGCAGCAGATTCAAGGTCATGCACGGCGCGTCCAACTGCGCAATCGTTTCGTTTGGGATATTCAGTACCGCACAGCCAATCGTGCCGGTCGGCATGATGCTGCCTGCGTAGGTTACGGTATCCTGCCAGAAATCCAGAGACAGCACATTGTGACGGATAAGCTCCTGTGCCATGCTGCACCCTCCTGTCATGTTTTTTGAAATGAACTTGTCATGCCATCCGCCTGCTTTTTGCGAATCCGAACATAAAACAGGCAGAGAGGAGTGAAAGCTGCCTCTCCAATCTATTTTACGGAGGATAACGCATGAATTGTTTTCAGAACGTCAAATATGGCGTAAGCTGCCGGGAGGTGGCGGAGCGGTACGGCGTGGAGGTCAACCATTACGGCATGGCGCTCTGCCCGTTTCACAATGACCGACATCCCAGCCTGTATGTGGCGGACGATGACTATTATTGATTCGCCTGCGGGGAGCACGGAGATGTGATCGACTTTGCCGCAAAGCTATTCGGCTTGCCGCTCTATGAGGCGGCGCAGCAGTTGGCCGCAGACTTTCACCTCACACCGGACAAGCCGCCCAGCGCAGCGGCGCTCCACGCAAAGCGCATCCGAACAGAAGTACAGCAGCTCATGGAAAACGAGCGGCTGTGCTTTTCTGTTCTGTCCGATTATGCCCGTGTGCTGCGGGACTGGAAGGCAAACTGTGCGCCGCAATTACCGGCAGAAGTACCGGATGAACGATTTGTAGAAGCCTGCCACAAGCTGGATGAGGTGGAGTATTACTTGGATATTCTGTGCGCGGGTGATTCCTATGAACGCGCCGAGGTAGTTCGTTCTCTGCTTGCAGATGGTCGGCTGGATAAGCTCAAGAAAACAATCAATGGGAGGGACGCCGCGTGAACAAGAAGTATGCAGGGCTTGATTTCCCAGCATGGTTCGACGGCAAGGACGTCAATGAGGCAGCCTTTTGCCGGGAGTTTTTATCAAAGAACAAGCTCATCTATACGGACAACGCATTTTTCACACCGGATGGGCGGCTGACAGACCCGCTGCTGCTGAAAGAGAAAATCTATGCCGAACTGGAGTGCTGTGCCGCAAAGAACATTCCGCGCACCATTTCCAATATCGTGGAGATCTTGAAGCTGGCGGCTCATGCAGAGAGCTTCCCGCCGAAGCCGGATGAGATTCATGTGCAGAACGGGACGCTCCGCATTGATGGCAGCTTTCTCGCAGGACGTTCTGAAATCGTGCGCAGCCGGTTTCCCATTGCTTACAATCCGCAGGCGGAGAAGCCGGTTGTCTGGCTGCGTTTTCTCTCCGACCTACTTTACCCGGAGGACATTCCCACCTTTCAGGAGTATATCGGCTATTGCCTCGTTCCCAGCACCAAGGGGCAGCGCATGATGATCCTCAAGGGCGAGGGCGGCGAAGGAAGATCGCAAATCGATCCCGTGCTGGCGCGGCTGTTTGGCTGCAATATGAAGGACGGCAGCATCGCAAAAATTTCCGACAACCGGTTTGCCCGCGCCGATCTGGAGCACATTCATCTTCTTGTGGATGACGATATGAAAATGGAGGCTCTGAAGCAGACCAACTATGTCAAATCCATCGTTACCGCACAGGATAAGATGGATCTGGAACGCAAAAGCGTCCAGAGCTATCAGGGGTGGATGTATGCCCGGCTGCTGGCATTCTCCAATGGCGATCTGCAATCCCTCTACGACCGCAGCAACGGCTTTTACCGCCGCCAACTGATCCTGACCACAAAAGAGAAGCCCGCCAATCGTGTGGACGATCCTGATATTGCCGAGAAGATGAAGCGAGAGGTCGAGGGCATTTTTCTCTGGGCGTTTGAGGGCTTGCAGCGCCTTGCGGCAAACAGCTTCTGATTCACGGAAAGCCCCTGGACGCTGAACAATCGGGAGTACGTCAAGCGTGACGCCAACAATGCCATCGACTTTATGGAATCCACCGGCTATATTCGGCTGAAGGCGGATATGTCTGTCACCTCCAAGGAGCTGTATGCCATTTACGGAATCTGGTGCGATGAAAACGGGCTGACACCTATCAGGCAGCGCTCGTTCAACGATTTTTTGATGCGGAATCTGAAAACGTACAATCTGGAGCATACGAATACCGTCACGAACGCCACCGGGCGCAGAGTGTGGGGGTATCTGGGCATCGAGCCGCTGATCAGTCCCCGTATATCTGAGAATTGGGGGAAATCGCTATGTACATATGTACCGAAAAGCTGACGCGCACCCAATCGTGAACAAATCTGCCCATGCCGTGAAATGCTGCCTGCCCTGCACCATCGGTACGTATGTACACAGCAAAATGCCCTAATTCTACTATGTACAGAGTAGCGGTGAGATGCCCAAAAAGGCACTTTGAAATCAATCCTTGTGAAATTCATGAAAATTTTCACTGTAAGCCGAACGCAATGCACCGTCCGGTGGTTTACCGTAGTGTGAAGCCATTGCACTGGGATGTGGTATATCCCACCGTTCCGCATGACCTCGCCCAGAACGATGAAGCTGATAGGGTGCTGCTGCGAATAGGGCATCACGGGCAGAAATCTGAGCGGATTTGCGGCACGGAGGATTTTTCACCTACAAGCATACCAAAATTACCGATACGAAAAACCGCTACACGAAATTATGGAGGTAAAAATTGATGAAATCCAATCTGAGAAACGAAATCAAGTCGTACATCGTCCGTCAGGGAATGACCATGCAGGAGGTGGTTGATCTGCTGCACGACGAGCACGGCTGGTCTGACAGCGTATCCAACCTGTCCAACAAGCTCCAGCGGGAGTCCCTACGCTACACAGCGATGCGCTGGGGTACGAGATCGTCTGGCAGCGAAAGAAAAACTGACGATCCGGGAACATCCCGAAAGTCCCACCGGGACTAAGGGCGCACTTCTATACATGGTCAAGCCCTGTATGTGCGTCCTGCGGAGCCTATCGCCCGGACAGTTGCGTGTCCGGGCTGTTTTGCGTCACTTTGTTCCGTACAAGGGGCTGGTCTCGCCTGCCGGCTCGGTCGGCGCTTCAAAGCGTTTCACGCTTTGAGATCTCCACCGGAGACCCGCGCCCCCTTGCGACGCTTGCGCGTCTATCCCTGCCCACTTTGCAGCGGAAACCATCTGCTGACGCAGACAATTTCCACCGCAAAGTCTGAACAACTATTTCACCAATTTTGAAGGAGGTCACACAATGTCAAAACAGAAAACCCTTGCCGAGCTGAATGCCGAGAAAGAAAAAATTGAGCAGCAGCTTGCACAGGAGCAGCACAAGAAGCAGCGTCTGGAAAACCGAATCGCCTACTATGAGCGCGGCGACCGAACCAAACGCGCACACAACCTGATCGTCCGCAGCGCGGATATGGAAAGCATTGCTCCGCTGACGAAGCTGTTGACACGTGCTGAGTTTTATGCCTTGGCCGAAAAGGTTTTTGACCTGCCGGTGGTCAAAGGTCTGCTCATGGCAGCGGTCAACGAACACAACCGGGCGGAACAGAAAGAGGGGTGCTGAGTATCGTGTTATTCCATTTTCATGTAACTCAGATCAAGCGCAGTGCGGGGCAGTCCGCTGTGGCATCTGCCGCCTACCGTGCTGGGGAAAAGCTGCACAGCGAATACTACGGCGAGATCAGCGACTACACCCGCAAGGGCGACGTAATCTGTTCGGAAATCCTGCTGCCATCTCATGCGCCGCCGGAGTATGCAGACCGAGAAACGCTCTGGAATGCGGTTGAAAAAGCCGAACGCGGAAAGAAAGCACAGCTTGCCTACAGCTTTGACATTGCCTTGCAGAACGAGTTTTCCATGCAGGAGAACATCGACCTTGCAAGGCGATTTTTGTTGGACAATTTTGTAAATCGGGGCATGGTGGTGGATTTTGCCGTTCACTCGCCAGACAAAGAGGACGGCGGCATTTCTAACCCGCATTTTCATGTCATGTGTCCGATTCGTCCTATTGAGTCAGACGGCAGGTGGGGCAATAAGCAGCGGCGGGAATATGTGTTGGACGAGCATGGTGAGCGTATTCTGGATGAGGCGGGCAACTATATGTTCAACGCTGTGCCGACCACCGACTGGGGCAGTCCCGAAACCTTGGAGCATTGGCGGCAGGCGTGGGCTGATCTGTGCAACGCGAAGTTTGCGGAGAAAGGTTTGGATTGCCGGATCGACCACCGCAGCTATGCCCATCAAGGCATGGAACAGATTCCTACCGTCCATGAGGGGCCGTCTGTCCGCGCAATGGAAGCGAAGGGCATCCGTACCGGCAAGGGCGACTTCAACCGCTGGGTTCGCAAAACCAACGCCATGCTGCGGGAAGCAAAAAATAAAATCGCCTCTTTGCTGGAATGGCTGAAAGCGGTTAAGGAAGAACTCTCCAAGCCGCAGCCGCCTATGCTGAACGATCTGCTGATGACCTATTACAATAACCGCAATAAAGGCGCATACAGCACAAAGGCCAAGACAGCCAACTTACAGCGGTATGCGGATGCATTCCGCTTTTTGCAGGAGAAGCAGCTTTTTACCACCGATGATCTGGATGCCGCGCTGCATTCCATGCAGAACAGCATCAGCGCAATGAAAGCGTCTGCCGGGGAAAAGCAATCCCGCATCAAAGAACTGGACGAGCTGCTGCGCATGGCACAGTATTATGTCGATGGAAAACCGGTTGCGGATAAGCTGGGAAGCATCCGTTTTGAAAAATCCAGACAAAAATACAAGTCGGAGCATGACGATACGCTGCGGACGTTTTATATGGCGGAACGCAAGCTGAAATCGTATTTCAAGGATGGCAAGCTACCCATCACCGCATGGTGCAGCGAGCGTGATCGGTTGGAGCAGGAGTACAAGGACATTCAGACAGAGCTTTCGCCGCTTTACGCCGACGTTAAAAGGCTCTGGGCCATTCACTACAACATTTATGAAGTGCAGCATGAGCAGGAGCGGCAGCAGACACAACTGCACAGCCGCAAAACCGAAATAGAATTATGAGAAAGGAATCGTATATGGAAAAATTATCAGCATTGACGAAATCAACCGTGCCGTGATGGAGGGGAAAGACGATTTGGTCTTTGAGCTTTGCAAGGCCTTTGACCATGAAAGCTGCTTTGATCCGATCTTTGACCCGCCGGAGTCCTTTTATTTTTTCTGACCGGGAGGTGGCTTGTTAATGATAGTGACACAAAACTATGGTAATATAATTCCAGGCACACCGATTCTGTCGGCTGACCCGAACGTGAAGGAGGACGTTATGACGGATCAGCAAAAAATTACGATACTCTACTGCCGCCTCAGCAACGAGGATTCGCAGGATGGCGAGTCGAATTCGATGCAGAATCAACGCGAGCTTTTAACCAGATACGCACGAGATCATGGCTACACGAACCTGAAAGTGCTGGTTGACGACGGCTATACCGGCACGAACTTTCAGCGCCCCGGCGTACAGGAGGGCTTTGAACTCGTCAAGCAGGGATTGGTAGACTGCTGGCTTTGCAAAGACCTATCTCGCTTTGGCCGTGATTACCTGACTGTAGGCCAGTACATCGACATCATCTTCCCCAGCTACGATGTGCGCTTCATTGCCGTCAACGACGGCGTGGACAGCCAGCGCGGGGACGGTGAGGGCTTTGCCGCAATCCGCAACTTATTTAACGAGTGGTATCCAAGAGATACCTCCAAGAAAGTCCGTACCAGCCTGCGTCAGCGCGGCACCATCGGCAAGCATCTGGGCAAACCGCCCTATGGCTACCGCTGCGACCCGAACGACAAGGACAAGTGGATTATGGATGAGGATGCCGCCCCGATTGTCAAGCGCATCTTTGACCTCTGCATTGACGGCAAAGGCCCGGAGCAGATTTCGCGGATTCTTGAAAGGGATCAGGTTCTCACGACCAAGGCGCTGTATGCCAGCCGTAAGGGAAAGCCGATGCCCAAGAACCCGTATGGCTGGAGCGATCAATCCATCGTCGGGATTCTGGAACGGCAGGAATACACTGGATGCACCTGCAATTTCAAGACCTACTCCAAGTCCTACAAGCTGAAAAAGAGGATTCCCAACGCGCCGGAGGATACGTTCATCGTGCCGGACACGCAGGAAGCTATCGCGTCTCAGGCACAATGGGACAGAGTGCAGGAGCTGCGCAAAAACAAACGCCGTCCCGTGAAAGCGGAACGGCAGGGGTTGTTCTCCGGGCTTCTGTTCTGTCCCGATTGTGGGAATAAGCTGCACTTTGCTACCTGCAAAAGCTTTGACGGCAAGCAAGACCACTATGTATGCTCCAGCTACAAAAGCGGTCGAGGCACCTGTTCTGCCCACTATATCCGGGAAGACGATTGTCAACGAGTATATCAGGAAGATCGTCATTCATGCGCCGGATAAGTCTGACGGCAAGCGCCGACAGAAGGTTGAGATTTTCTTCAACTTCGTGGACGATGTGGGGATCCCCGTGCTGGCAGAACCCATGATTGCAGAATCTACCCTTGGACGCAGAAAAACGGCGTGACCTTTACGGTCACACCGTTCTCTGCCCAAACCGCAAGACTTATAGTTCCTTACGACTGTTAAGCCTTGGTTTCGGGTTCTTTTTTGTGTGTAATTGAGAATGGAGAATTGAGAATGGAAAATGAACGCAGTTTCTTTCTGGTTTATGCAGGGTGTATCGTATGGGAGCACAGTGTGCGCCCGTAGCACGACCGAACGCGCCCGGTTAACGGTGTTTTTGGTGCCTTTACGGTTAGGTGTTTACAAATGAATTGACAAATGGCGGGGCGCTCCGGAGTGGTCTCTCTTGCATTTTGGGCGATTCACCCTCTGAGGGCACTCAACCCTTCGGAGTATGTAGAACGGGTGCCGTTTTCACGAGGTTTACCAGTATATTCATCATTTATTTTCTGTTTTCAATTCTCCGTTTGCAACACGGGAAATAAAATTTCAGACAAAAACAAAACAGGCTCGGATAAAACCGAGCCTGCTTTGCTGTGATCGGGAGGTGTGATCCGATCACAAAGAAGAAAAGAGTAAAAAAGAAAGGAAAAAGAGAGATAGTCAATTAGTAAAGCTGTGTTTTACAGCGTTTGTGCTGTTTTTAAGCACTTTCTTTGAACAATTACAGTATAGCGTGGTTTTCGTCAAAATGCAAGAAAAAATGTTCGGCAGTTTGTATAAAAATACTATAAAATTTTTCGGCAGGAATTGTGCTTTGCGTTGAGCGTGTGAAAAACCGCCGTCTCTCAAACCGCTTCGTTTGTGAAAAATCGCGTCTGGTGGAAATCTATCCCTTGACATATTGCTCATATTGTATATAATGAGTATATACAATAAAAGAGGGAGGGACGGCATGGATATCATAGTATCCAACATGGACAGCACGCCGATCTACGAGCAGATCACACGTCAGATCAAGGCGAAAATCCTCGGCGGAGAGCTGCAGCCGGGGGAGGCGCTGCCGTCTATGCGCTTGCTGGCGAAGGAGCTGCGTATCAGCGTTATCACGACCAAGCGTGCGTATGAGGAGCTCGAGCGCGAGGGCTTGATCACCAGCCAGACCGGACGCGGCAGCTTTGTTGCACCGGTCAGCAGCGAACGTTTGCGGGAAGCGCAGCTTCGCACGGCAGAGCAGCACCTGACGGACGCTGTGCAGGCGGCAAGACTGGCCGGACTGTCTGCGGACGAGTTTGCAGAGCTGGCACGGACACTGTTTGAGGAGGAAGGATTATGAGAGAGAATGCACTGGAGCTGCACGGCGTCTGCAAGAAATACGGCGGCTTTGCGCTCCGCAATGTGGGATTTACCCTGCCGAGAGGCACGGTAATGGGTTTAATAGGAGAAAACGGTGCCGGAAAGACAACGACCATCAAGGCGGTGCTCGACCTCATCCGGCCGGACAGCGGCGAGATTACCGTGCTGGGGGAACACGGCTCGAATCCGTCCGTCCGTGAAAAAATCGGCGTGGTGCTCGAGGACGGCGGTTTCCCGAGCGCGATGAGCGCCGCACAGGTGAGCACGCTGCTCGGCAGAGCGTACAAAAACTGGAACGCGGAGCAGTTTGCGTCGTACATCGAAAAATTCGGCATTGACCGAGAAAAGGCCATCAGGGACTACTCCAAGGGCATGAAAACCAAGCTGAATATCGCGGCAGCGCTGTCGCATGACGCGGAGCTGCTGCTGCTTGACGAGCCGACGAGCGGTCTTGACCCGGTCGTGCGGGATGAGGTGCTCGATCTGCTGTACGACTTCATGCAGGACGAAAATCACGCGATCCTGCTGTCCAGCCACATCACGAGCGATTTGGACAAAATCGCGGACGAGATCACCTTTATTCACAAGGGAGAGGTGCTGCTGAGCGAGCCGCGCGACGAACTGCTCGACACCTGCGGTATACTGCGCTGTACCGCCGATCAGCTGGATGCCCTTGACCCGTCCGCCGTGCAGGCAAAGCGCGTGGGCACATTCGGTTGTGAGGCATTGGTAAGACGCGATGGCGTACCGGAGAACTGGTCGGTCGAGCCGGTCAACATCGAACAGATCATGCTGTTCCTGACGAGAGGGGAGGACGCAAGATGAAAGCAATGCTGTATGCGGACTGGATGAATCTGCGCCGGTCGATGAAGGCAATAATGATCGCAATAATTGTAATTGCGCTAGTCTCGATCGTCTCCGGAAACGGGCTGTCGTTTGTGCCGGCTATGCTGTTCATGCTGTCACTCATGGTGCCCGCAATGCTCATGAGCAGCGATTATGCCTTCGGATGGGATAAGCTGAGTCTGTCGCTTCCGGTCTCTCGGAGCGATGTGGTGAGCAGCAAATTTGCGATCAGCCTGCTGGTCAATCTGACGGTTGTGGCACTGGGCATGATATGCATTGCGGGCATGAATGCTTTCGGCGGTGATGCAATGGGAGAGGATATGATGGGCATGCTGGCCTGTGAGGCGGTCGGACTGGTGCTAATGGGTATTGAATTTGTACTCGTTTTACGGTTTGGTCCGGATCGCGGTCGGTATTTACTCCTTGCCGTGGTGTGGGTGCCGATCATCCTGCTGACCGTCGTCAAAAAGCATCCGGCGTTCAATAAACTTGTGCAGGCTGTCGGCGGCATGGACAGCTGGTCGGTCGGACAGCTTACGGCGTTCTTCGGCGGACTGGTGATTGTCGGTGCCATCGTGTACGCGGTATGCTGGCGCATCGGTGTGGGCATTTACCGGAAAAGAGAGCTGTAAATGCATAAAATCCCTCTCGCTCCATATAAATAGGAACGGGAGGGACGGAAAATGAAGATTTTCAGCTTCGCACTGCCTCTGGCGGTCGGCGGACTTGCGGCGTGGCTGACGATGGGCAGCATGTCGCAGTATGCGGCGCTGGTGCAGCCGCCGTTTGCACCGCCGGCATGGATATTCCCCGTTGCGTGGACGATTCTCTATGTGCTCATGGGCTGGGCGAGTCTGCACGTGCGGCAGTCCGGCTCGCCGGAGCGAAGCAACGCGCTCACGCTGTATTACACGCAGCTTGCAGTGAATTTCGTGTGGCCGCTGCTGTTTTTTCGCGTTGGACTGTACGGAACGGCGTTCTGGTGGCTGATTCTGCTGCTGGCGCTTGTGCTTGTCACCGCAAGGGCATTTTGCCGCATTGACAGACAGGCGGGATGGCTGCTTGTGCCGTACTTGGTCTGGCTGATATACGCGGCGTATCTCAATGCCGGAGTCTGGTTCCTGAATGGATGAAAAACGGGAGCAAATCGTGTGATTTGCTCCCGTTACGTTACTCATATCTCAGTTTTACGTTTTCTGCATTGCACAGATCAACGTACTCCTTCGGCGGTTCGCAGTCGGTGATGAACGCGGTCAGGTCCTTGAGGTGGCAGAACGTGACAATCGCTTCCTTGCCGATCTTGGACGAATCGACCATGCCGTAGATGTTATCCGCGCGGTGAACAACGGCACGCTTGATCTCGGCTTCGAGGAAGGTGGTGTTGGTCATGCCTGCAGTCAGCGACACGCCGGTCGCGCCCATGAACGCCTTGTTGATACGCATGGTGGACAGCGCTTCGATCGCGGACAGGCCGACAAACGAATCCGTAGTCGGGCTGTAAATGCCGCCGAGCGAGATAATATTAAGGTTATCGTACTTGGAGGCCTCGCTCAGCGCGCCGAGCGAGTGGGTGATGATCGTAATTCGTTTTTTTGCCACAAGAAACCGCAGCAGACACAGGGTGGTCGTGCCGGAGTCGATAAAAATGGTATCGCCATCCGCGACCTCCTCGGCGGCCAGACGGCCGATGAGAGACTTGTCGATCTGGTTGAGGCCCGAACGGATGGGCGTCGGCACGGCACCGGACGGCACCGTAGCGGTCACGCCGCCGTATACCTTGGTGATGTGGCCGCGCTGCTCAAGCTCGTTCAGGTCGCGGCGGATGGTATTCTTGGACACGCCAAAAACCTCGCACAGCTCGTCAATGCTGACGGTCTCGCGCGAGATGACATATTGCTCTATCGAATTGAGACGGCTGACTTTCATATTCACAGCTCCCACATAATAATATCCGCCCAGTAGTATCCGAATGTATCCACAATGTTTTCTTTAGTTTATCAAATTTGTAACCAAATGTCCACCGCTCCAAAGAATGAGAATATGGCATGGATTTGGCGGAAAAGGTCGGAAATACATGAAAATTCGCGGCGAAGAAGGGAAGAAAGTGAGAAAAATCCGTAAAACTGCCTTCTGAAAATAATTTCTGGCAGTGAGCGGGGAGAAGAACGGTAACCCGTCTGCGGGGAGAGGGATACGCAGACAAACAGCAGAAACAGGGCGGGATACCCCTTTTGAAAATATATTTTTACCGTTTTGCAAGAGGTTTACCAACAAAATAAATACATATAACCAGCAGATAACCAACAAATTACCTAATTTTACTCGAAATAAATTAGATATTTTCTATAAGGCGTTTGAATGAAATTGGAATTTTGCGAACAAATGCAGGAATTTCGGTTGAAATTTTGGCGGTTTGGTGATACACTTGTATTCGTAAAACAGTGGCATTGTGCCGCTGTACGCTGGAACCTGTTCCGCGGAGAGAAAATTATATTTTGAATTAGGCAGGTGTATGCAATGCAGAAAGCAGAAAAGATGCAGGAGCTTCGTGTATTTGCTCAGGAAATCCGTGTGGAGACCCTGAAGACCGTCGGTTCGCTTGGCTTCGGCCACGTTCCGGGTGCAATGTCCGTTATTGATGCGCTGGCAGTTCTGTACGGCGAAGTAATGAAGGTTGATCCGAAGAACCCGCATTGGGAAGATCGTGACTGGTGCGTGCTGTCCAAGGGCCACGCTGGTCCGGCTATGTACGCTACCCTCGGTCTGAAGGGTTTCTACCCGATCGAGGACGCTTATACCCTCAATCAGCCGCACACCAATTTCCCGTCCCATACCGACCGCACCAAGACCCCCGGTGTTGACCTGACGACCGGTTCTCTCGGTCAGGGCATGTCCACCGCTACCGGTGCTGCTCTGGGCAACAAGCTCGACGGCCGCGACAGCCATGTATTCGTATTCGTTGGCGACGGCGAGTGCGATGAGGGCCAGGTTTGGGAGGCTGCTCAGTTCGCAGCTCACTACAAGCTGGACAACCTCGTTTGCTTCGTAGACGACAACAAGTACCAGCTCGACGGTGCTGTTGACAAGGTTATGAGCCACGGCAAGGGCATTGGTGCTAAGTTCGCAGCATTTGGCTGGAACGTTATCGAGCTGCAGGACGGCAATGACGTAGAGCAGATCTACGACGCTGTTCAGCTCGCTTACGACACCAAGGGCGTACCGACTTGCATCGTCCTGAACACCGTTAAGGGCCTGGGCGCCACCTTTGCTGAAGGCACTGGCGCGCACTCCTCTCAGCCGACTAAGGAGCAGTGGGATGAAGCCATTGCTGCTGCTGAGAAGAAGCTCGCTGAGATCAAGGCACAGTAAGGGAGGGTATTGAACATGAGCTTTACTTTGATTGGCAAGCACGAGAAGGATTCTCGTAACAACCGTGACGGTTACGTTACCGCTATGCTGGACCTGATGGAGAAGGACAGCAAGGTTATGCATGTTGACTGCGACCTCGAGAACTGCATCAATACCGGCAAGCTGGCTAAGGCTTTCCCGGAGCAGACCGTAAACGCAGGTATCGCAGAGGCTAACGCTATGGGCGTTGCTGCAGGTCTGGCTGCTACCGGCCGCACCGTATTCATGCACTCCTTCGGCTGCTTCGCTTCCCGCCGTGCATTTGACCAGGCATTCATGTCCGCAGCTTACGCTAAGCTGCCGGTACACGTTATCGGTTCCGACCCCGGCGTATGCGCTGCATACAACGGCGGTACCCACATGCCGTTCGAGGACTGCGCTCTGTACATGTCCGTACCGGAAGCAGTTGTAATCGACCCGGTTGACTTCGCTCAGATCAACTGCCTGACCAAGAAGCTGGCAGCATCCGGCAAGTTCTCCTACATGCGTATGATCCGTAAGGGCTTCACCACCGTTTACGGCGATGGCTCTGACTTCGAGATCGGCAAGGGCGTTACCCTGAAGGAAGGCAAGGACGTAGCTATCATCGCTTCCGGCATCATGGTAGACGAGGCACTGAAGGCTCAGGAGCAGCTGGCTGCTGAGGGTATCTCTGCCAAGGTTATCGATATGTTCACCTGGAAGCCGCTCGACGAGCAGCTCATCCTCGATTCCGCTGCTGAGTGCGGCGCTATCGTTACCGCTGAGAACCATCAGGTTAAGGTTGGTCTGGGTTCTGCTGTTGCTAACGTTGTTATCAAGAACAACCCGGTTCCGATGGAGATGGTAGGCGTTGAGGATCGCTTCGGCCAGGTAGGCGCTGAGTCCTTCCTGCGCGAGGAGTACGGTCTGACCGCTGCTCACATCGTAGAGGCTGCTAAGAAGGCTATCGCTCGCAAGAACGGCTAATCTTCCTCGCAGATACGCGAAGTAAAATTGCATCGAAAAGCGTTCCGACGTATGTCGGAACGCTTTTTTGTCGTTACATTGCACAGAAGCAAGCGCAGATTTTGCATGGTCTGGAAATAGACAATATCACCCAAATCTGCTACACTGAAAGCACAACAGTAAAAGGAGGAGGTGTACCGCATGAAAAAACGGTACGCGGCAGGACTGGCACTGGCTCTTGTGGGGATTTTGAGCGTGTGCGGACAGCCGGCGGCAGACAACACAATCAGCCTTACACCGGTGGAGGAAACGACCGCAGACCAGAGTGGCAGACTGATTGAGTATAATTTTTCCGGCCACAGGAGCGAAGCCGAGGGCGTATTGTTTGGCTGTTATATATGGGATGGCAGCACATGGCAGAAAGATGAGGATGCCACGTTTGGGTTGCGTTGTTCGGCGACACTGGGCAGCGGCAAGGGCACGATCAAATTCGAGCGTGACGGCGATGCGGCGAATGCGAACTATAAGATTGGAATGGATTCGCCACAGCTTGGCGGATATGCACAGGTTATGGATTCGCCCGAGAGAAACAGTCTGCCGATGGAGGGATTGACGGCAACTGTTGCTGCATGGGAGGAACCTGTCAATGGCTTGGCAGTCGACACGGAAATTCCGTTGCTCGTGCGTGTGTTCCGCACGGACGGTACGATCATTCCGGTATCTATTGATGCGTTTTCGGAACCGGAAAACAGCAAAGCCGTACAGAAAAGCGTGTATGCGGAAGCGTACACTGTAATTTTCTGTTATGAAATGTAAATGCTGAAACGGAGGTGTACCACATGAAAAAACGATACGCAGCAGGACTGGCGCTGGCTCTTGTGGGGATTTTGAGCGGGTGCGGACAGGCGAAGACACAGCCGGCGGATAATACGATTTCCATCACGCCGGTGGAGCAGAAAACCGATGGACCGCAGATGGATATGGCGGTGAAGTACGATTTTGCCGGCAATCATGCGGATGTAAACGGAATGGAGTTCCGGCGTTACATCTGGGACGGCAGCGCATGGGAGAACGAGGGCGGGACGTTTACCGTTAATTTGGATAAAGTCGAAGAAAACGAGGGAACGATTCGATTTCAGCCGGAGAGTGATGTACTCAATGCGGAATATATCGTTATCATTGATGCGCAGACACCGGAATCGGGAAATTCTATACAGTTTGCGGAATCTCCTGCGCTGAGCGGTCTGCCGACGGAGTGGCTGACCTCGGCGGTGGCCATGCAGGAGGAAAAGATTGACGATCTGGCGGTCGATGTGGAGATTCCACTGCTTGTACGCACATTCCGTACAGACGGAACACAGATTCTGGTGGCGATTGACGCGTTCGCTGACCCGGAAAACAGTTCGGCGGTCAAATACAGCAGCTATGCGGAGGCATATACCGTAAAATTTGTAAAGAACGATAATCTGTAAACGCGAATGCCCTGACCTCCCGTCAGGGCATTTTCCTCTTTACGCCAACCGCGAATCTCACTATAATAGAGGGAGCGGAAAGGGGAGAGAACCATGACCCAAACAGACAGCCCACTGGGCACAGCACCGGTCGGCAAGCTGGTTCTGCAGCTTGCAATACCGGCCATGCTGGCACAGTTTGTCAATATTCTATACAGCGTGGTCGATCGCATGTACGTCGGTCACATTGCAGGCGCAGGCGATGCGGCACTGGCCGGTGTCGGCGTGTGCGCGCCTGTGGTGACTATGATAACCGCCATCGGTGCGCTCATCGGCTTCGGCGGCGGACCGCTGATGAGCATCCGCATGGGGCGGCGCGACATGGACGGTGCCCGTCAGATTATCACGAACAGCTTCTACCTTTTGCTGGCGCTGAGCGTGCTGGCAACTGTGCCGCTGCTCATTTTCAAGCGGCAGATTCTGTTCGCTTTCGGGTGCAGCGAGGTCCTGTGGGATTACGCGCAGGCGTACTTCACGACCTATGTTTCCGGTACGGTGTTCGCATTACTGAGCTACGGACTCAATCAAATTACAATGAGTCAGGGATTTTCGGGTACCGCAATGCGGTCGGTTATGCTCGGAGCGGCCGTAAATATCGCACTTGACCCGGTGTTCATTTTTGCGCTGCACATGGGCGTGCGCGGAGCCGCTCTTGCGACCGTGCTGTCGCAGGCGTGCTCGACGGTGTACATTCTGCGGTTCCTGTTCAGCGGCAGAGCCGCTGTCCGCATTACCCGTCAGTCGGTCAATTTTGGCTGGATGCGCCGTATCGTGCAGGTCGGTCTGTCGCCTGCGCTCATCATCGCGCTTGATAACGTGCTGCTCATCTCCATCAACGTCATGCTGCGCAAATACGGCGGCGCAGACAGCGATATGCTCATCGCGTGTGCCGCCATCATGCAGAGCTTCATGCTCGTCATCACCATGCCACTCGGCGGAATTACGGCGGGCACACAGTCCATTCTCGGCTATAACTACGGCGCGTGCGACGAAAAACGCGTCATGAAGGCGTTTCGGTGCATTGTGCTGCTGTGCCTCGTGTTCTGCGGCATCATGTTCCTGCTCGCGCAGACGGTCTCGGGCGCTTTTGTCAAAATCTTCACCAAAGACCCGGCGTATATTGATATGGCGGCGTATATGATCCGCACCTACTCGCTCGGCGTGCTCGGACTGACCATCCAGTACCCGTTCGTGGACGGCATGACCGGCATGGGCCTTGTCAAATGGGGACTGACGTTTTCCATGCTCCGCAAGGGTATTTTCCTCGTCAGCGTGTTCGTCCTGCCGCCGATTTTCGGGGCAACAGCCGTTATGTTTTCCGAGCCGCTGTCCGATGTCGTGTCGGCGGTGTTCTCCGGCTGCGCGGCCATGTTCCTCTTGCCAAAGCTGGTGGCGAAACAATGCTGCAAGTAGAGTGAAGAGTGGAGAGTTGAGAGTGAAGAGCATGAGAAGTTTAACCTTCTTCATGTTGTTACATTACACATAAAATCTAAATCGTAGGGTGCGACGACTCGGCGCACCGTCTGTAACCCGTCTGCACAGACCTGACCGTAGGGGCGAACATTGTTCGCCCGAGAACCGTTTGATTTTACGTTGTGTGGGAGCACAATGTGCTCCCCTACGGGGGTAACATGTACTAATCGTTAGATGCGGTGCGCTGAGGTCGTACCCCAGGGCACCTTCTTTTGCCCTTTGGGCAATTCACCTTGTCGCACTCTACGGTGTACCTTTATGATAATATGAAAAACAGGGAAACACAATAAATCATCACGTTCATTCTCCGTCCTTCATCCTCCATTCTCAATTACTTCCCACTCTTTGTACAAACTACCCCTTTACGAACGCATTTTCACTCTGTATAATAAAGTAAGATAGAAAACTCTTTCCGTCGAACGGAACAACAACGATAACGGAGGAACAGAACATGGACGTTAAGGAACGCGCACTGCAGGCACACGAAAAATGGGGCGGCAAGATTGAGGTCGTGGCTCGCTGTGAGGTAAACAGCAAGGACGATCTGTCGATCGCGTACACGCCGGGTGTTGCCGAGCCGTGCCTTAAGATCAAGGACGATCCGTCTCTCAGCTACAAGTACACGCGCCGCCACAATCTGGTTGCGGTCATCACGGACGGCACTGCGGTGCTCGGTCTGGGCGATATCGGTCCGATTGCCGGCATGCCGGTTATGGAGGGCAAGTGCGCGCTGTTCAAGGCGTTCGCTGACGTGGATGCGTTCCCGCTCTGTGTGGCTTCCAAGGATGTGGACGAGATCGTCCGCACCATTCAGCTGATCTCCGGCTCGTTCGGCGGCATCAACCTCGAGGATATCGCGGCTCCGCGCTGCTTTGAGATCGAGCGCCGACTCAAAGAGGTCTGCGACATTCCGGTATTCCACGATGACCAGCACGGCACCGCTGTCTGCTGCGGTGCGGCTCTGCTCAACGCCTGCCGCCTGACCGGCCGCAAGGTGGATGAGATCAAGATGGTTGTCAACGGCTGCGGCGCGGCTGCTATCGCCGTTACCAAGTTCCTGATGTTCCTCGGCGTCAAGCACATCACGATGGTCGAGCGCTTCGGCATCGTCTGCGAGGGGGACGAGCGCCTGAATCCGGCACAGCAGGAGATGGCCAAGGTCACCAACCGCGAGCACATGACCGGCACGCTGGCCGATGCTGTCAAGGGTGCGGATGTATTCTTCGGCATGTCCGCTCCGCAGGTGCTCACTGCCGAGATGGTTTCCACCATGGCCAAGGACCCGATGGTATTCGCTATGGCAAATCCGGTGCCCGAAATCTGGCCGGAGGACGCAAAGAAGGGCGGCGCTGCCGTTGTCGGCACCGGCCGTTCGGACTACCCGAACCAGATCAACAACGTGCTTGCGTTCCCGGGCATTTTCCGCGGCGCACTCGATGTTCGCGCAAGCGACATCAACGAGGAGATGAAGCTGGCAGCGGCTAAGGCGATCGCGGCCTGCGTTTCCGATGAGGAGCTGAACGCGGAGTATATCATGCCGATGGCGTTCGACAAGAAGGTCATCCGTTCGGTAGCAGATGCCGTTGCACAGGCTGCCCGCGATTCCGGTGTGGCCCGTATCTGAGCGCAGCAGACGAAAAGTTACAGATAAGACAAAATCAACCGCGCGGGAACAATCTCGCGCGGTTTTTGCGCAAAAGTGCGTGCACGCACACGCACAAGTTCGCGGAATGACAAAAACAGCGGATTGCACAACTCGGCTTTGTGAAAAAATGCGTTTGACATTTACAGTGCATAAGGGTACAATAAGAATAACAAAAATGCGTTTGTTCTGCGCAGACGCAGAGAGAAGATTATGGAGGGAATAACTATGTTAGATCCGAAGAAAGTAAGACTGGGTATCTGCCCGATCGGCTGGTCCAATGATGATATGTGGGATCTCGGCGACGAGAACACCTTCCAGCAGTGCATCTCTGAGATGAAGCTCGCTGGTTTCGACGGCTGCGAAGTAGGTCACAAGTATCCGGAGGACAAGACCGTCCTCAAGCACATGCTGGACGCCCGCAACCTGACCATCGCTTCCAAGTGGTTCTCCTCTTTCCTGGTTGACAAGCCGTACGAAGAGGTAGAGGCTGAGTTTATCAAGGAGCTGGATTACCTGTCCTACGTTGGCGCTACCGCTATCAACGTATCCGAGCAGTCCGGTTCTATTCAGGGTCAGCTCGATACGCCGGTTCTGGACGACAAGAAGCGCGTTCTGACTGACGAGGAGTGGGATCGCTTCACCACCGGCCTGAACAAGCTGGGCAAGCTGTCCATGGAGAAGTACGGCATCCGCACCTGCTTCCATCATCACATGGGCACCGTATGCCAGACCGTTGAGGAGACTACCCGCCTGATGGAGAACACCGATCCGAAGTATGTATTCCTGTGCTTCGATACCGGCCACTTCACTTTCGCTGGCGAGGATCCGGTAAAGATGCTCGAGAAGTTCGCTGACCGTGTTGGTCACGTTCATCTGAAGAACATGCGTATGCCGCTGGTTGAGAAGGCTCGCGCTGAGCACTGGTCCTTCCTGGATGCAGTTCGCGCAGGCGCATTCACCGTACCGGGCGATCCGGACGGCTGCGTAGAGTTCGACGCTGTATTCGATCTGCTTGACAAGGCTGGCTACACCGGCTGGATCATGGTAGAGGCAGAGCAGGATCCGGCTAAGGCTAATCCGTTCGAGTACGCTAAGATGGGCCGTGAGTACATCACTGCACACACCGGTCTGGGCGGCGAGGTTGTTCTGAAGAAGTAATTCTTCGCATATCGCGCGATAAAACATGAAACCGAGGGCGTTTGCCCTCGGTTTTTTGCGTTCCCCAAAGGATATATGTCGTTAAGAACCGTTTGCACCGACCGGAAGCCTCCCCTGAAAGGAGAGGGGAACCGCCGAACGGCGGTGGAGGGGTTTGCCGTACCCACGGCAGAGGATTTCGCACGCTGCGGCGTGCGGGAATGTTGCCGCTGCGCGCGGCGGGCGCACAAGAGGGTAGACAACCTGCGGTTTTCCACCCTCTTGTGAATCACCCCTTTTCCCGCAAGGGCTTGGGTGCAGATGGTAGACTGCGTAAGCATGAAAAAGGGGAACGGCAGTCGGGTTACCGTTCCGTAGGGGCAGACCAATGTGTCTGCCCATTTCTTTACCTATACGCAATGTCAGATACCTTTCTGCTACACATACGGTTTAGTCTACGCAGGCGCGGCATACCCGTGCCGCGCAACATTTTTACCTGTGCAGATTATCCAAATCCTGCGATTGCAGCCGGTTTGTGCCGGAAAACGAGTTGCGCGGCACTGTTATGCCGCGCGTAGCGGCAATCCCCGCCGCAGTCTACGGCGCAACTCTTCGCCCGGAAGCGGTGAACCGCCTGCGCGGTTCGGATGCCCCGAAAAACCGGTGCCGAAACCCCTCAGTCGCAGCAAGCTGCGCCAGCTCCCCTTTCAGGGGAGCCTGCAACCGTCCGGAGGGCGCAAACCGCTTCGCCTTTTATTCATTTGCCGCTATATAAATCGTTGCAAATTCTCCGAAAATAGGGTAGAATAGTAAACAGGAATAGAATAAGGAGTGTGGAGCATGGAAGCACAGAAATATAAGCGCGTACTGATCAAGATCAGCGGCGAAGCCCTTGCGGGCGATAAGCATTTCGGCCTGAACTTTGATGTCATCGGTCCGGTATGCGATGTGATCAAAAAATGCAACGAAGAGGGCTGCGAGATCGGCATTGTTGTCGGCGGCGGCAACTTCTGGCGCGGCGTAAAGGACGGCGGCGGCAAGATGGAGCGCACCCGCGCGGACCACATGGGCATGCTGGCAACCACCATCAACGCACTGGCTCTGCAGGATGCGCTTGAGCAGCGCGGCGTGGACGTTCGTGTACAGACCGCTATCGAGATGAACAAGATCGCTGAGCCGTACATCCGTTCCCGCGCGACCCGTCACCTCGAAAAGGGCCGTGTCGTTATCTTCGGCTGCGGCACCGGCTGCCCGTTCTTCTCGACCGACACCGCAGCGGTTCTGCGTGCGGCAGAGATCGGCGCGGATGTTATCCTGCTGGCAAAGAACGTAGACGGCGTGTACGATTCCGACCCGGCTGTCAACCCGGATGCCAAGAAGTACGACCACCTGAGTTACATGGATGTGCTCAATCAGGGCCTCGGCGTTATGGACTCCACCGCGACCTCGCTGTCCATGGATAACCATATCCCGATTCTGGTATTCGCGCTTTCCGACCCCGAAAATATTCACCGCGCTGTTAACGGCGAAAAGATCGGCACGATCGTTGAGGAGGTAAAATAATGAAGGAACAGATCAAGTCCCACGAGGCAAAAATGCAGAAAACGCTGGACGTGCTCTCCAAGGAGCTGGCAGCAGTCCGCGCAGGCCGCGCAAACCCGGCGGTTCTCGATAAGATCACCGTTGAGTATTACGGTGCACCGACCCCGCTGAATCAGGTTGCGGCAATTTCTACTCCCGACCCGCGCACGCTGGCCATCCAGCCGTGGGACGGCTCGGTGCTCAAGGCCATCGAGAAGGCGATCCAGGTCTCCGACCTCGGCATCAACCCGCAGAACGACGGCAAGCAGATTCGTCTGAACTTCCCGCCGCTGACCGAGGAGCGCCGCAAGGAGCTCATCAAGGGCGTTTCCAAGACCGGTGAGGAGGCCAAGGTTGCGCTTCGCAACATCCGCCGTGATGCACTGGACAAGTTCAAGGCAGCGCAGAAGAAGAGCGAGATCACCGAGGACGAGCTGCACGACGGCGAGGACAAGATGCAGAAGCTGACCGATAAGTACGTCAAGGAAATCGACGCTATGGTTTCCAAGAAGTCTAAGGAACTCGCAGAGGTTTAATCCAGGGGGAAGTCCGCTGCCTGCAGCGGCATGAAATCGGATTTTCGCAGAAAATCCGTAAAAAGCGGGAGCATGTATCTCGCTTTTTACACAAGGGAGCATAGCTGTGTGCCGCAAAGCGGCGCGCAGATGTGCTCGCAGGACGTATCCGAGCGTATGCTCGGTACGTTCCGATCGACCGAAAACGTGTTTTCGGTCGAGGAGCGAAGCGACATTGGGGGCGGCGGATTCGTCGCCCTTTTGCATGAAATTGGCAGGAAAACCTGCCGCAAGAGGGATAAACAGGGAGGAAACAGGTTGGGTCTGTTCACACGAAAAAAGAAGGATAACGCGCCCGAAAACCGTCCGGTGCCGCGTCATATTGCGGTCATCATGGACGGCAACGGCCGCTGGGCCAAGAAACGCGGTCTGCCGCGCAAGGCCGGTCACAAGGTCGGCGCAGAGACGTTCCGCACCATTGCCACCTACTGCAAGGACATCGGCGTGCAGTATTTCACGGTCTATGCATTCTCTACCGAAAACTGGAAGCGTCCGCAGGACGAGGTGGACGCGCTGATGAACTTGTTCCGCTCCTATCTGAAGGAGGCGGCGGAAACCATGTTCGAGCGCGGCGTTGCCGTGCGCGTGTTAGGCGATCTGACCGTTCTGCCGGAGGATATTCGCGCGCAGATCGCGGAGGTGGACGCGATTGCCGATCGGCTTGGTCCGGACGCGGCAACAGCTTCGCTGTGCATCAACTACGGCGGCAGGGACGAGATCAAAAACGCCGTCCGTGCTATCGCGGAGCAGGTGAAAGCCGGCGAGCTGGCACCCGAGGATATCACCGAGGACACCATTTCCGCGCACCTGTACACCGCGCACATGCCCGATCCTGACCTCATCATCCGTCCTTCGGGCGAGATCCGCACGTCCAACTTCCTGCTGTGGCAGTCCGCCTACTCGGAGTACTACTTCACCGATGTGCTGTGGCCGGACTTTAAAACCACCGATCTGGATGCGGCAATCGACAATTTTAACAACAGAAACCGTCGTTTTGGCGGCGTTTAATATCCAATTAGGGTGATAAAACTATGAAAGCAAGAGTATTGTTTGGCGTATTCGGCTTTATTTTTGTGCTGCTGGCGCTGTATGTGTTCCCGCCGATCGTGCTGGAGCTTGTCGTGGCGGCGCTGTGCGTGTTCGCCACCTATGAGGTGCTCGGCTCGACAAAACTGGTGCGCAACCACTTGGAACTGCTGCTCGCAATGGCCGTCTCGCTGGGACTGGCTGTCGGTCATTTCAGCATCCTGCCGCTGCGGCTCGAGAGCGTGATGCAGGGCCTGGTGCTGGTGCTCCTGTTCGGCTCATTCGCCATCGAACTGAAATATCACGACGTCATGAAGGCTTCGCAGGTCTCGTGGGCATTTTTCGGCGGACTTGTCGTGCCGTACCTGCTGCTCAGCCTGCTGCGTATTTTCCAGATGAACTACCACCACGGTGCGTTCATCGTGCTGCTGCCGCTGCTCGCTGCCTGGGGCGCGGATACCTGCGCTCTGTTCTCGGGCATGCTGTTCGGCAAGCATAAGCTGGCGCCGGTCGTCAGCCCGAAAAAGACGGTAGAGGGTGCCGTCGGCGGCGTGGTCGGCGGTGCCGTCCTCGTGCTGATCGCGGCTGTGATTATGAACCGGACGCTTGACCTTGAAATGCCGCTCTGGTCGGCGATTGTGCTCGGTGCAGTCGGCGCGGTGCTTGGCGAGATCGGCGACCTGTCGTTCTCGGTCATCAAGCGCCAGACCGGCATTAAGGATTACGGACATATTTTTCCGGGCCACGGAGGTGTGCTGGACCGTTTCGACAGTGTGCTGTTCGTGGCGCCGTTCGCGGAATTGCTCTTTAGAGTCATTTGGTAATTGAAAATTGAGAATGGAGAATGGGGAATTGTGGTATCGCGCTTTACGCGGCACCATAATTTTCAATTTTCCATTTTCAATTATCCATTATCCCAAATCGTTTAACAGGAGAAAAATAATGAAGAAGATTGCGATTTTAGGTTCAACGGGTTCGATCGGCACGCAAACGGTCGATATTCTGCCTTCGATCGACGCCGAAGTCGTCGCATTGACAACCAACCGGCGCATAAACTTATTGGAGGAGCAGGCGCGTGCCCTGCATCCGAAAATGGTCTGCGCGATGGACGAAAACGCAGCCAAAGAGCTGAAAATCAAGCTGGCAGACACCGATATTGAGGTTTTGACCGGCATGGACGGTCTGATCGCCTGTGCCGCCGAGAGCGGCGCGGACATCGTGGTAACGGCGGTTGTCGGCATGGTTGGCCTGCTGCCGACGATGGCAGCCATCAAGGCGGGCAAGGATATCGCGCTGGCGAACAAGGAGACGCTCGTGTGTGCGGGCGGTCTGGTGATGAGCGCCGCAAAGCAGTACGGCGTGCGCATCCTGCCGGTGGATTCCGAGCATTCGGCTATCTTCCAGTGCGTGCAGGCGGCAAACGGCAACCCGATCGACAAAATCCTGCTGACAGCCTCCGGCGGTCCGTTCTTCGGCAAAAAGTTCGAGGAAATGCGCGGCATGACGCGCGAGCAGGCACTTGCACACCCAAACTGGAGCATGGGGGCAAAGATCACGATCGACTCTGCGACCATGATGAACAAGGGTCTGGAGATGATCGAAGCCATGTGGCTGTATGATCTGCCGCCGGAGGACATCGAAATTGTCGTCCACCGCGAGAGCATCGTGCACTCGGCGGTGGAGTTTGCGGACGGAGCGGTAATCGCGCAGCTTGGCCTGCCGGATATGCGCCTGCCGATCCAGCTGGCGCTGACGTGGCCGCAGCGTGTGCCGTGCAAGGTACCGCGTATGTCGCTCGCGGAGGTCGCAAAGCTGACGTTCTACGCACCCGACTATGAGGCGTTTCCGGCGCTGAACCTCGCCAAGCACGCCGCCTCCCGCAAGGGCGACCGCGGCGCTGTGCTCAACGGTGCAAATGAGGCCGCAGTCGGTCTGTTTTTGAACGGTAAGATCGGTTTTACTGATATCGCAGAGCGCGTTGCATACGCACTCGATACCATTCCGTACAAGAAGGACATCACGCTGGACGACGTTCTGGCGGCGGACAAAGCCGCGCGCGAGATCGTGCTCGGCTGACCGAAAGGAGCTACGCTTTGCTGCAAATCATTCTGGCAATCCTCGCCTTCGGTGTGCTGGTCATCGTGCATGAGTTCGGACATTTCATCACCGCCAAGCGCGGCGGTGTGCAGGTCAACGAATTCTGGATCGGCATGGGTCCGACTCTCCTCAAGCACGAGCATAAAGGCACGCTGTACTGCCTGAAGCTGCTGCCGTTCGGCGGCGCGTGCGTCATGGAGGGCGAGGACGGTGAAAGTGAAAACGAGCACGCCTTCGGCAAGGCGAAGCTGCCGCGCCGTATGCTCATCGTGTGTGCGGGTGCGCTGATGAATTTCCTCGTGGGATTCCTCATCGTGCTGGCGGTCATGCGTCCGAACGGACCGAACGGCGGCTATATCGTCTCGACGATCGCTTCGGTTGATCCGGCCAGCACCGCAGCGGGTGACCTGAAGGCGGGCGACGAGATTCTCAAGATCGACGGCTACCACATCCTTGTGCGCAGCGACTTTGAGACCGCGCTCAGCCGTACTGCGTCCACCACGCATAAGGTTACCGTGCGCCGAGAGGGTGAAAAGGTGACGCTGCCAACGGTCAAGCTCGAAGCGGCGGTCACGGACGCGAACGGCAACAAGCGCATCGGCATCACCTTTGCGGAACTGCCCGACAGCCTTGGCATGCACCTCAGCATGAGCGTGCGCACCGCCGTCAACTACGCGCGGCTCGTCTGGTCGAGCGTGGGCATGCTCGTCAGCGGACAGGTCGGCGTGGATCAGCTTTCCGGTCCGGTCGGCGTGGCCGAGGTCATGGCGGATACCGCCAAGTACAGCATGATCTCGTTCTTCCAGCTTGTTGCATTTATCTCGATCAACCTCGGCGTGATGAACCTGCTGCCGCTGCCCGCACTGGACGGCGGTCGGCTCGTGTTCCTCATCATCGAGGGCATTCGTCGCAAGCCTGTGCCGCCCAGGTATGAGGGCTATGTGCACGCGGCAGGACTCATGCTGCTGCTTATGCTGATGGTGTATGTGACCGGGCAGGACGTACTGCGCATTTTTATGCGCAGTAATTGAGAATTGAGAATGGAAAATGGAAAATGAATGTGCGGCGCATAGCGCCGTTATGCAATCATCGTGCAAAGCGCGATACCACAATTCTTCATTCTCCATTTTCCATTTGTGAGAGGTTAGAGCTATGAAAAAAACAAAGCAAATCAAGATAAGGGACGTATTGGTTGGCGGCGGCGCGCCCATCGCGGTGCAGTCCATGACCAACACGGACACGCGCGACGCGAAGGCTACTCTGGCGCAGATTCGCGCACTGGCGGACGCGGGCTGCGACATTGTTCGCTGTGCCGTGCCGGATATGCAGGCGGCGGAGGCGCTGCGCGAAATCTGTGCCGGCTCGCCGCTGCCGGTGGTCGCGGACATCCACTTTGACTACCGTCTCGCGCTGGCGGCGATCGAGTCCGGCGTGGACAAGATTCGCTTGAATCCGGGTAACATCGGCGGCGCAGACCGTGTACAGGCGGTTGTGAAGGCGGCAAAGGAACGCCATCTGCCGATTCGCATCGGCGTAAACTCCGGCTCGGTGGAGAAGCACATCCTCGAGAAATTCGGCGGGCCGACGCCTGAGGCAATGGTAGAAAGTGCGCTGTACCATGTTGGTCTGCTGAACGACTGCGATTTTGACGATATCTGCATTTCTATCAAGTCGTCCTCGGTGCCAAACACCATGCAGGCGTACCTGCTGGCGAGCGAAAAGACCGATTATCCGCTGCATCTCGGCGTGACCGAGGCGGGCACCGAGTACATGGGCACGATCAAGTCGGCGGCCGGCATCGGCGGTCTGCTGGCGCTCGGCGTGGGCGACACCATTCGTGTGAGCCTGACCGATGATCCGGTCAAGGAGGTCTACGCGGCAAAGGCGATTCTCAAGGCTGTCGGCAGAGCGGAAGAGGGCATCAACGTGGTTTCCTGCCCGACCTGCGGCCGCACGCGCATCAACCTCATCGACATTGCCAAAGAGGTCGAGCAGCGCTGCCAGAGCATTCGCGGCAAGAAGATGAAGGTAGCTGTTATGGGCTGCGTGGTAAACGGTCCCGGCGAAGCGCGTGAAGCCGATCTCGGCATTGCGGGCGGCGACGGCGTCGGCCTGATCTTCCGCCGCGGCGAGATCATCAAAAAGGTGCCGCAGGAGCAGCTTGTGGATGCGTTGATGGATGAAATCGCACAGTACGAAGGAGAATAATCGTGGCTGGAAAGCTGATTGATATTTTTCAAAACTGCAAATGTGTAAAAGAGGAGAAGCACCTTGCCGCAGGCGAGGTGCGTTCTCTGGCATTTGGGGATAATAACACGGTGATGGTCGTGGAACTCGGTCTGCACGAGGTTGTCAGCCGCAAGGTGATTGCCAAAGCGGAAAAGCAGATCGCGGACACCTACGGTCTTGACCGCGTGATGATCGAGCCGCGCTACAACATGCCGGGTGAGCTGTCGAACGCGTACATCAAGTCGCTGTATGACGACATGGCGTACCGCATGCCGTCAGCCAAGGGTCTGCTCGACCACCGCAAGTGGGCGTTCGCGGACGGTGCGCTCCAAATCCCGATGGACGAGGTGAGCGAAAAGCATTTCGCAAACGCACTGCGGCATCTGGAGGCGCGTATTCAGCGGGAGTTGGGGAGAAGCTGTCCGGTGCATGCGGTCCGCGCGGATGCGCAGGATTTTGCACCCGCGCCCGAGCAGGAGGAGAGCCGCGAGGAAATTCTGCACAAGGCTGTGGAGCAGGCGGCGGCAGCCGCGGCGGAAACGCCCAAGCCGAAAAAGCCGCGTCCGGCGCCGCAGCAGCACACCGGCTATCAGCGCCCGCGCGCCGAGAAGGTGCGCGAGGACGACCTCATCTTCGGCAAGCTGATTCAGGACCCCATTGTTTCGGTCAACGAGGCGATTGCCGCCTATGATATGGTCACCATTCAGGGCGAGGTGTTCTTCACCGACAGCAAGGACATCCACAGCAAGAAAACCGGCAAGGATTACGTCAAGATTGCGTTTGACATGACCGACCGCACCAATTCCGTGCGCGTTTCCAAGTTCCTTGCGGCGGACAAGGCGGGCGATACGGCATCTAAAATCAAGAAGGGACTCTACTGCACCGTGCAGGGCAAGATGGTGTATGACACCTTTGCCAAGGAGATGGTGCTCGAGCCGACCGGCATCGTCAAGGCGAAAAAGCCCGAGCGCAAGGATACCTACGAGGGCATGAAGCGCGTCGAGCTGCACCTGCACACCAACATGAGCGCGATGGACGGCATGAGCAGCACCGCGTCTCTGCTGTGCCGCGCCGCCAAGTGGGGACACCGCGCGATGGCGATTACTGACCACGGTGTGGCGCAGGCGTTCCCCGAAGCACTGCACGCGCAGGAGGGCAAGCAGAAGGACATCATCGGTGACATGAAGATTATTTATGGCATCGAGGCGTACTACATCAACGACGAGAACAGTATTTCGGTCGTGCGCGGCAGGAGCGCCGAGCCGCTCGACGGCACGTTCATCGTGTTCGACCTTGAGACCACCGGACTCAATCCGGCGAGCGAGGAGATCACCGAGATTGCCGCTGTGCGCGTTGTGGAGGGCGAGATTCGCGATTCCTTCCAGACCTATGTCAACCCGCACAAGCCGATTCCGGCGGAAATCACCGAGCTGACCGGCATTTCGGACGAGACGGTAGCGGACGCGCCCGACCTCGATAAAGCCGTGCCGGAATTCCTCAAATGGGCAGGCGAGGGACAGTACCCGCTCGTGGCGCACAACGCAGGCTTCGATATGGGCTTCCTGCGGACGGCCTGCCAGAGACTGGGCATCGAGCGGGAGTTTACGAGCATTGATACCCTCGAGATGAGCCGCCTGATGCTGCCGCACATGCACAAATTCAAGCTGAACATTCTGGCGAAGGAGCTGCAGGTCGGCCCGTTCGAGCACCACCGCGCGAGCGAGGATGCCGCCGTGCTCGGCCGCATTTACGTCAAGCTGCTCAAACGGCTCAGGGAGGAGATGCACGCGGTTACGACTGCGGATATCAATCCGGTGCTGGCGGCAACAACCGACCGCAAGAACAAGCTGAAAAACCTGCCGCGCTATCATTTTATCATTCTGGTGAAGAACCAGGCGGGACTGCGAAACCTGTATCAGCTGATTTCCAAGAGCTTTCTGGAATATTACAACAAGCGCCCCATTATGCCGCGCAGCGAACTCATTCGTCACCGTGAGGGATTGATTTTCGGCTCGGCGTGTGAGGCGGGCGAGGTGTTCCGCGCGCTGACCAAGGGCGAGCCGTGGGAGGAGATCAAGCGGCTGGCGTCGTTCTACGACTATCTGGAGATTCAGCCGATCGGCAACAACAACTTCATGATCGCAAAGGGTATGGCGAAGGACGAGGAGCAGCTGCGCGACTGGAACCGCGATATTCTCCGTCTGGCGGATGAATTGGGGAAACCGTGCTGCGCCACCGGTGACGTACACTTCCTTGAGCCCGAGGACGAGGCGTTCCGCCGTATTCTGATGGCGGGTCAGGGCTTCTCCGATGCGGACAATCAGGCGCCGCTGTACTTTAAGAGCACGGATGAAATGCTGAAGGAGTTCTCCTATCTCGGGGAGGACCGGGCGTATGAGGTGGTCGTGAAGAACACCAACATGATCGCCGACATGTGTGACGTGATTCGTCCGGTGCCGAGGGAAAACTACCCGCCGCACATCGACGGCTGTGAGGACGATCTGCGCAACATGTGCTACGAAAAGGCCAAGCGTATCTACGGCGATCCGCTGCCCGAGCCGGTGCAGGCGCGGCTTGACCGTGAGCTTGGCTCCATCATCGGCAACGGCTACGCGGTTATGTACATTATCGCGCAGAAGCTGGTTACCAAGTCCCTTGCGGACGGCTATCTGGTCGGCTCGCGTGGTTCGGTCGGCTCGTCGCTCGCGGCGTTCATGTCGGATATCACCGAGGTAAATTCGCTCGCCCCGCACTATCTGTGCCCGGACGACAAATATCTCGAGTGGCACGAGGAATACTCGTGCGGTGTCGATCTGCCCGATAAGATCTGCCCGAAATGCGGCAAGCCGCTCACCAAACAGGGCTTCAACATTCCGTTCGAGACCTTCCTCGGCTTTGAGGGCGACAAGGTGCCGGATATCGACCTGAACTTTGCGGGCGAGTATCAGTCGCGCATCCACTGGTACACTGGCGAGATCTTCGGCCACGACCATGTGTTCCGAGCGGGCACCATCGGCACGGTTGCCGAAAAAACCGCGTTCGGCTATGTCAAAAAGTACATGGAGGAGCGCGGCGTTGAGTGCTCCCGCGCGGAGGAAAACCGCCTTGCCGCAGGCTGCACGGGCGTGCGCCGTACCTCGGGGCAGCACCCGGGCGGCGTTGTCGTTGTGCCCAAGGAGATTGAGATTTACGACGTCTGTCCGATTCAGCATCCGGCAGACGACCCGGATTCCGAAATCATCACCACCCACTTCGAGTATCACTCCATTGACGCGAACCTCTTGAAGCTGGACGAGCTGGGACACGATGACCCGACCATTATCAAGCATCTGGAGAACCTCACCGGCGTAAACGCGCAGGAGATTCCGCTCGACGACCCGGAGACTATGAGCCTGTTCCACTCGTGCAAGGCGCTTAAGTACACGGGCGAAAACCCGGATACCGATCCGATCCTCGGTGACCTCGGCTGTGTGGCGGTGCCCGAGTTCGGAACCAAGTTCGTGCGCGGCATGGTAAAGGAGACGCACCCATCTACGTTCGCGGAGCTGGTTTCGATTTCCGGTCTGTCGCACGGCACGGACGTTTGGCTCGGCAATGCCGCAGAACTGGTCCGCAAGGGCATTCCGCTGTCCGGCTGTATCTGCTGCCGAGACGATATCATGAACTACCTGATCCTGCAGGGCGTCAAGCCCAAGCTGTCGTTCAAGACGATGGAGTCCGTCCGAAAGGGCAAGGGACTGACTGAGGAAATGGAAGCCGCCATGAACGAGCAGCATGTGCCCGAGTGGTACATCGACTCGTGCAAGAAGATCAAGTATATGTTCCCGAAGGCGCACGCGGTCGCGTATGTCATGATGGCGTTCCGTATCGCGTGGTTCAAGGTGCACCGTCCGCTTGCGTTCTATTCGGCGTATTTTTCCATCCGTGCGAAAGGCTTTGATGCGTCCTGTATGATCAAGGGCGATAAGGTTTGTCTGGATAAAATGTCCGAACTGCGCCAGAAGGAGCGCGATAAGACGATTTCAGCGGCGGAAAAGGACATGATGACGACTTTGGAGGTCTGCCACGAGTTTTACAGGCGCGGATTTACGTTCGAGCCGATGGATGTGTACAAATCGGACGCAACGCGCTTTCTCGTAACGGAAACCGGCCTGATTCCGCCGTTTACGTCCATGCCGGGCATCGGTGAGCAGGCGGCGCTCAGCATCGTGGAGGAGAGAAAGAACGGTAAGTTCCTCTCGGCGGAAGAGCTGATCGTCCGGTGCCCGAAGGCGTCCAAGGCGGTCGTCGAGCTGCTCGAGCAGATTGGCGCGCTTGGCTCCATGCCGAAAACAACGCAGATGACCCTCTTTTAGAAAGGTGTGACGATTATGGCAAAGTACGAAAAGCATCTGACGGGAAATTTTGACGAGCTGCTGGAGCTTGTAACGGACGGCGTGCTGAACGGCAGCATGTCTGCGTCCTACGAGAACGGCTCGGATTGGACAAACGGCACGGTCCGCTGCGCGGTGCGTGTGTTCGAGCGTTACAGCTACATGGGCGGCAACCGCGTCAGCATGAATGTCACTCTGGTCGGCAACGACCGCGACCTGTTTCTCTCCGCCATCACTTCGGGCGGCAGTCAGGCCGTGTTTTTCAAGCTCAATACCCTCGGCGAGGAGAGCTTTCTGGAAAAGCTGGTGCCGATCGTGGAGAACTATGCAAGACGGTAAACATTCGTGCTGGTTCTGCTGGGGAGACAGCGCGCACGCCCTTCTGCGGGAAGCGCAGATATGCTATCCCTCTGTGTTCCCAAAAGCCGAGGTTTTCGGCCCGCAGGACGATCTCAGCGAAGGCACACTGCAAAACTGGAACGATCCGGCGGCGCGTGAGCAGATGCTTCGGGTACGCTATGCGGATTTTGATGCGGACACGTCCGATGCCTTCGTGCGCGAGAACGAGCGGGCGGCGACTGCGCTCGATACCGCGGATGAAATCGTGCTATGGACGGCGCAGGACTGCCCCGCAGAGCGGTGCATGATGCTGTCCCTGATCAACCGCTTGCAGGGAAGGGACGTTCCGATCTGGCTGGTCGAGGTGAGCGAGATGCCGCTCATCGAACTGCGCGAGCCAGAGGGCACGATCGGCGGCGCGACTGCCATCGCCGTCATGATGGATGATAAGATACCGTGGTATTGGCGGCTGTTCCGCCATCCGCTGACGTGGTGGTATCTGCGAAAACGCAAAAAGCTGGCGCGTCAGGAGACCCGCGCGGGCGGCACGGTGCGCTACGGCCTTGTCGGCGAGATGGAGTATCGTGCCGCGCCGTATTTCTGGGAAAAGCGGCGGCGGCTCACCGATGAGGAACGCCGGCGCGCCGCCGAACAGTGGGCGCAGCTTGTGCGTGAGGACGCGATGCTCCGCGCGGTCGTGAATGGGGAGGTGCGCTCGGTCGGTGAGGATTTCTACGACGAGATCATCCTTTCCTGCGTCAGCAAGACAGAAAAAACAGCGGCTGTCGCCATCGGCAGCGCAATGGCAAAGATCGATGCTGAAATGTGCAGCCGCGTCGGTGACCTGCTGATCTACCGCCGTCTGCGCGCGCTGGCAGATGCAGGACGGGTCGCGCTCGTGCGCACCGAGCCGCAGGAGGCTGGCGGCGCACCGTATTGGGGCGTCAGCGTCAAGCGCACCTGCTGAGCGGATGCAAAATAAGGACTTGACAGGCTTTGGTTTGATATGGTATCATTTCATCATGATAAAGCGATAAAGGAGCAGCGGAGCCATGAACCGTTTTCGTATTTCCACCCCGGAGGGTACCCGAGACCTGTTATTTTCCTCGTGCCGTGCGCTGCGGCAGACGGAAAACGCTGTGCGCGACGCGCTGGAGGAGCGCGGTTACAGTGAGATCATCACCCCGGCGGTTGAGTATTTTGATGTATTTGCGCAGGCAAACCCCGAGCTGGATCAGGATCAGATGCTGAAGATCATCGACAAGTCCGGCCGGATCTGCGTGGCGCGTCCGGATAACACCACGCCGATCGCGCGTATCGCGGCCACCCGACTGGATGACGCGGCGCTGCCGGTCCGCCTGTATTACAGCCAGAAGGTGTTCCGTTCGGTGTCCGGCGACCACGGCCACAAGGGTGAATTCCTGCAGGTCGGCGCGGAATTTATCGGCGCGGACGGTCTGGAGGCCGACAAGGACATTCTCACGGCTGCGTTTGCCGCACTCAGCAAGACCGGCGCGGACAACTTCCGCGTAGAGCTTGGTCACGCTGAGATCTACAAGGCGCTGATGGATGAGCTTGGCGCGGATGAACAGTCCGCCGAGGGCATCCGCCGCCTGATTGAAAACAAGTCGTTTGCCGCGCTCGGTGATGCGCTCGAGCCGTTTAAGGGCAAGCCCGCTGCAAAGGCGCTCGGCGCTATGCCGAACCTGTTCGGCGGCATCGAGGTGCTTGACGAGGTCGAGTCGCTCACCGGCAACGTGCGCGTGCTCGGCGCGACCGCTTATCTGCGCCGGCTGTATAAGGCACTGGATGAGGCAGGCTACGGCGACCGCATCATGATCGACCTCGGCCTTGTTCACGAGATGGATTACTACACCGGCATCATGTTCCGCGGCTACATCGGCGGTGCGGGCGCGGCGATTCTCGCAGGCGGCCGTTACAACGCGCTGTGCGCCAAGTTCGGCAAGGATATGCCCGCGGGCGGCTTCGGCATTGACGTGGAGAGCGTTGCCGACAGCCTTGCAGGACAGAGCCGTCCCGAGGTCGCAACCCGCCGGGATACCGTGCGTATCGCACTGACCAAGGGCCGTCTGGAGAAGAAAACACTCGCGCTGCTCAAGGCCGCAGGCTACGATATCTCCGAACTGGAGGCCGGAACGCGCAAGCTCATCTTCACCCTGCCGGACAGCGGCGTGGAGATCGTGCTGAGCAAGGCCGCGGATGTAATCACCTATGTTGAGCACGGCGTGTGCGACATGGGCGTGGTCGGCAAGGATACCATCATGGAAAAGGGCGGCAGCTTCTACGAAATGGTAGACCTCGGCTTCGGCAAATGCCGCTTCGCCCTTGCTACCAAGAAGGGCAAGGACGTATACGGCGGCTATAAGACCCCGGTTATCGCCACCAAGTATCCGGCGGTCACCAAGGCCTTTTTCAATAAGAAGAATATGGACGTTGAGACCATCAAGATCGAAGGCTCGGTCGAGCTGGCGCCGCTGCTCGAGCTGGCGGACGGTATTGTGGATATCGTGGAGACCGGCACGACGCTCAAGGAGAACGGCCTCGAGGTCGTTGAGAATGTAGCGCCCATCTCGGCAAGAGTTATCGTCAACCTCGCCAGCGCGAAGATGAAGAAGGCAGCGATTCAGAAGGTTATTGCAGAACTGGAAAGTGGCTTGGAGAAGTAAGCCAATACATATATAATATAATCATATCCATAGGGCGGGGTGCCCTGCGGAATATTTATACCAATGCCGGTGGACGAAAACGGTTGACACAAAAGGGGAATACCACAATGTTTATGAAAACAGTCCTCGCGGACGGACAGGCAGAGCAGCAGGTCATCCGCGAAATGAAGGCCCGTGCGGCTGGTGCGCGCGGCGATATTGAGCAGATTGTCCGCGGTGTGATGGCGGACGTACAGCAGCGCGGCTGGGACGCGGTCGTGGAATACGCCGAGCGGTTTGACGGCAAGGCGCCGTACATTGTCGAGCCGGAGGTGCTTGACGACGCGTACAACGCCTGCGACCCCAAGCTGATCGCGGCGCTGGAAAAGGCGGCGGCGAACATCCGCGACTACCATGAGCAGATGCTCGTCAAAACGTGGGAGTGGAACCGCTCGGGGGGTGAAACGCTCGGTCAGACCGTGCGCGGGCTTTCTCGCGTCGGCATTTATGTGCCGGGCGGCACGGCAGCATACCCGTCAAGCGTGCTGATGAACGCCATTCCGGCCAAGGTTGCCGGTGTCGGTGAGCTGATCATGGTCACGCCGCCGACCGAAAACATGTCCAACGAAGTGCTTGCGGCGGCAAAGATCGCGGGCGTGGACACGGTCATTGCCATCGGCGGCACGCAGGCGATTGCCGCGCTGACCTACGGCGCGGGCTTTATCCCACAGGTGGACAAGATCGTCGGCCCGGGCAACGCCTTTGTTGCGGCAGCCAAGAAGCTGGCGTTCGGCACGGTCGATATCGACATGATCGCCGGTCCGTCCGAGGTGCTGGTCATTGCCGATCACACCGCCAACCCGACCTACGTTGCCGCCGACCTGCTCAGTCAGGCCGAGCACGACAAGCTGGCTTCCGCCGTCCTGCTGACCGATTCCATGGCGCAGGCGCAGGCGATCTCGTGTGAGATGGAGCGGCAGGCGAAGCTCCTTCCGCGGTGGGACATCATCAAGGAGAGCGTTGCGAACTACGGCTGCGCCATCGTGTTTGACGACCTGAAGGACGCCTGCAGGATGGCTGATGTGGTCGCTCCCGAGCATCTGGAGGTCGTGACCGCCGCTCCGCGTGAGCTGCTGCCGTACCTGCACAACGCAGGCGCGATCTTCCTCGGGCAGTACGCCCCGGAGCCGCTCGGTGACTATATGGCAGGCCCGTGTCACGTTCTGCCGACCTCGGGCACGGCGCGTTTCTTCTCGCCGCTGTCCACGGACACGTTTTTGAAGAAAACCAGCGTGATCGAGTACACGCGGGACGCGCTCGAAAGCTATGCACAGGATATTATCGCGCTCGCGCAGAGCGAGCATCTGGACGCGCACGCAAACTCCATCGCGGTGCGCTTTGCGGAGGAAAACAACGATGAGAACCGCTGAAATCAAACGAAAGACTAAGGAAACCGACATTTCGCTCAAGCTGACGCTCGAGGGCGGCGAACGCAGGATCGACACCGGCATCGGCTTTTTTGACCATATGCTGAACAGCTTTGCCGTGCATTCCGGCTTTGGTCTCACGCTCACCTGCAAGGGCGATCTGGAGGTGGACGGTCACCATTCGGTCGAGGACTGCGGCATTGCGCTCGGTCAGGCACTGGCGCAGTGCGTCGGTGATAAGGCGGGTATCGCGCGTTTCGGACAGGCGTTCGTGCCGATGGACGAGGCGCTCGGTTTCTGCGCGCTGGATATCTCCGGCCGCCCGTACCTCGTGTTCGACGCACCCATGCCGCAGCCGATGTGCGGTCAGTACGACACCTGCCTGACGGTCGAGTTCATGCGTGCGCTGGCGGTACACGCCGGACTGACGCTGCACCTCAAGTGCGAGTACGGCGAGAACGCGCACCATATTACAGAGGCGCTGTTCAAGGCGCTTGCACGCGCGCTCAAGCAGGCTGTTGCGGTTACCGGCGGTGGCGTTTTGAGTGCGAAGGGTGTTCTCTAAATTTCATAAACATGGTGCCAACCGTTACGGCAGGATGAGGTCATCCCGCCCTGCGGAACAGATTCCGAGAGGTACAACATGAGTTATATTGCAATCGTAGATTATGGCGCAGGCAATCTGATGAGCGTACACAACACGCTTGATTACCTGGGTTATGAAAATAAAATCGCGGCTTCGGCGGACGTGATCGAGAACGCGGCGGGCGTTATCTTGCCCGGTGTCGGCGCGTTTCCGGATGCGATGGCGGCTTTGACCGACTCCGGTTTGACGGAGGCGGTGCTGAAGGCTGCAAAGGAAAAGCCGTTCCTCGGTATCTGCCTCGGCATGCAGATGCTGTTCGAGGAATCGGACGAGGTGCGTCCGTGCAAGGGTCTGGGTCTGCTGCCGGGACGCATTGAGCGCATTGAGACGAGTCTCAAGCTGCCGCAGATCGGCTGGAATGCGCTGGACATTCTGCGTCCGAATGCCATGACCGAGGGTCTGGAAAACGGCAGCTATGTGTATTTTGTGCACAGCTTCATGGCGCATCCGGCGGACGAAAACGACCTTGCCGCCGTGACGGATTACGGCACGCGCGTGCCTGCCATGGTGGCACGAGGGAACCTGTTCGGCTGCCAGTTTCACCCGGAAAAGAGCGGTGAAGTGGGACTTGCGATGCTTCGCAACTTTGCAAAACTGACGGAGGTGGGAAAATGAGAGTTATCCCTGCGATTGATTTGAAAGACGGTCAGTGCGTGCGCCTGCAGAAAGGCGACTACGGCACTGCACATAAAGTAGCAGAAAACCCGGTCGAGACCGCACAGCGGTTCCTCGATGCCGGTGCAGACCTTGTACACATGGTTGACCTTGACGCCGCGAAGGACGGCTCGCACGCGAACTACGGCGTGGTGGAGCAGGTCATCCGCGAGACCGGCGCGACCGTGGAGCTTGGCGGCGGCATTCGCTCCATGCAGGATGTGGAGACCGTGCTTGCACTGGGCGTTTCGCGCGTTATCATCGGCTCAGCGGCTGTCCGCGACCCGGAATTCGTAGCCGAGGCTGTAAAAAAGTACAGCGACAAGATCGTTGTCGGCATCGATGCCAAGAGCGAGACCGTCCGCACGGACGGCTGGCTGGGCGACAGCGGTGAGAACTACATCGCGTTCGCGGAGCGCATGGAGTCCATCGGCGTACGCCACATCATCTTCACCGACATTGACAAGGACGGCATGCTCGCCGGCCCGAACTTTGACCAGCTGGCGGCGCTGCGCGCCTCGGTCTCCTGCGAGATCATCGCGTCCGGCGGCGTGTCCACCCTCGAGGATATCACCGGCCTGAAAAAGCTCGGCATCGACGGTGCTATCGCAGGCAAGGCGGTGTATACCGGCACCCTCGATTTGGCAAAGGCTATCGAACAGGCCAAGTAACCGCCCTACAGTTACGATTGAACCTTCGATTTGAACGGAGTGAAAAACTTGTTAGCAAAACGCATCATCCCCTGTCTAGACGTAAAGGACGGGCGCGTGGTAAAGGGCGTGAACTTTGTCGGACTGCGCGACGCAGGCGACCCGGTCGAGCTGGCGAAGTTCTACTCGCAGGAGGGCGCGGACGAGATCGTGTTCCTCGACATCACCGCCACGAGCGACAACCGCGACACCATTGCCGACGTTGTGCGCCGCACCTGCCGTGAGGTATTCGTGCCGGTCACGGTCGGCGGCGGCATCCGCACCGTGGACGATTTCCGCGAGATTTTACGCGCCGGTGCAGATAAAATTTCCATCAACTCCTCGGCGGTCAAGAATCCCGATCTGGTGAACGCCGCCGCGGAGAAATACGGCAGCCAGTGCGTTGTGGTTGCGATCGACGCGCGTGCGAACGCCGAAATGCCGTCCGGCTTTGAGGTCTACGTTGCAGGCGGCCGCACCCCGACCGGCAAGGACGCGGTTGCGTGGGCGAAAGAGGTTTACGAGCGCGGCGCAGGCGAGATCCTGCTGACCTCGATGGACAAGGACGGCACCAAGTCCGGCTTTGACCTAAAGCTGACCAAGGCAGTTGTGGAGGTAGTCGGCATTCCGGTCATCGCGTCCGGCGGCTGCGGCTCGCTCGAGCATTTCTCCGAGGTGTTCGAGAAAACCGGCTGCGATGCCGCACTGGCGGCCAGCCTGTTTCATTATCGGGAGCTCACGGTCGGTGAGGTCAAAGAGCACCTGAAAGAGAAGGAGATTCCGGTTAGAAAATAAAGCACAGGCTATACCGTAGGGTGCGCCGAGTCGTACCCCAGGGCACCTTCTCTTGCGGCTTTGCCGCAATTCACCTTGGCGCACCTTGCGGTAAACATGAATCATTATCCTAATAGGGAAGTGAATATTTTGGATTTAAGCAAATTTTTTAAGAAGGCTCCTCTGGTGCCGATTATCTGCCAGGATGAGCGAAACGGCGAAGTCCTGATGCTCGGCTACGCGAACGAGGAGGCCCTGCAGCTGACGATGGACACCGGCACGGCGTGGTTTTTCTCGCGCTCGCGCCAGAAGCTGTGGAACAAGGGCGAGACCTCGGGCAATTTTATCTTTGTCAGCAGGATTCTGTCCGACTGCGACGATGACACGCTCATCTATGTCGGCACGCCCAAGGGTCCGGTCTGCCACACCGGACACCGCACCTGCTTTTTCACCACGCTGTGGGAGAAGCCGGAAGAAAAGTAAAAGGAGCGCAGTATTATGAATTCGTTTGAGCAAATGGAAGCCGTTATCGCGCAGCGCCGCGCAGAGCCGCAGGAAGGCTCATACACCTGCTATCTGTTCGAGAAGGGCATTGACAAGATTCTCAAGAAGGTCGGTGAGGAGTGCGCCGAGACCATCATTGCAGCCAAGAACGGCGACAAGGCCGAGCTGGTCGGTGAGATCAACGACGTATTCTACCACATGATGGTAATGATGAACGAGTGCGGCGTGACCATGGAGGATGTCTGCAAGGAAATGGACATCCGCGCCCAGAAGATCGGCAACCTGAAGAAATTCCACGTTTCCGACCACAACACCTGATTTTTATTCCAAAAATTATATATAGGTGCTATTTTGTGCTTATCGCGCGTTAGCGTGCATGAAATAGCATTTGCATGCAAATGCCAAAAATCCGGGATCATGTATCGGCGCAGCGCGGCCGAGAAGCCGCGCAAGGATAGCGCAGGATTTTTGACTTCTGGAGGGAGAAAGTTTCGACCACCGGGAGGAACTTTCGTACGACTTTGGAACGGCCCACGGTCCGTTCCTATTGTCGGCGAAACTGTAGTTCTAATACGAAAAAAATAGAGCCTATTTTCTCCACGCATACTATTTTTTTGATTAAGAACCAAATTACCACTCAAAGACCGCACAATAAGAAATTTTTAACCATTCTAAAAACGATGCACTGCAAAATGCCCCAAATGTTAATGGTTCCATTATCGTCTGATAATGTTCATCTGGTGTTAACTGGTGTTAAATACTTTGGTACATTTTCTGGTGCAAACACCCTGCGGAAGATGGTTCAGTCAGCAACAACAAAGCTAATCACAAATGAATAAATCAAGACGGAAAGCCGTCCTTTGAAGTTACATTCAGAGGGCGGTTTTTGTTTACTCCCAAACAGGCCATACCAGCCTGTCACAGCACCCGACCGGCAAGCTGCGGCGTGCAGCGCGTAAGCCGCAAGCGAAGCCGGACGCGGTGCTGTTGGGACGCGGTGCAGCCGCGTCCCTTGCCTTGAACCCCCTGTATCTAACAGGGGGGTGGAACTACAACATGAAACTACAAAAAACTAAGACCCCATGCCGGAAACCTCGTAATCAGCGATTCGGCAGTGTCCGAAACTTCCGGTTTAGGGTCTTTTATATAGAAAAGGAGCGATTTATTATGAACAGCACTATCAGTGAATATATTAAAACCTCGCGTCTGGAACTCGGTTTAACACAAGACGAACTCGCCCAGCGTGCCGGTATCAGTGTGCGCTACCTGTGCGATATTGAGAATGACCATGGTATTCCGTCCGATTGGGTATACGAAAGTTTGCAGCAGGCACTCTCCAATCACGAACAGAACCGCATGAAATGGGGCGCACAGCTTCGTAAGACGCGCCGCACTTACGGTGTTAAGCAGGAATGGTTCGCGCTTCAACTCGGCATGACAACAAAGCAGCTTCGCGCTCTGGAAACCGGCAAGACCGAATTGCCCTATCAGAAGCGTTTTGAAATCATGTCAGCGGTTGAGCGATTCAATCCCGAAAATGAACCGTTGTCTATCATGTTCGACTATATGCGAATCCGATTCAAGACAACAGACGCACGATATGTGCTTGAAAAAATTCTGCGGCTTAACATGAAGTATGTAATCTCCGAGGACGGCGGCGTATACGGTTATTCCTATCGCTTCACACATGGTAATATTCTCGTTCTGTCCTCGCCCGATGAAGAAAAGGGTGTGCTGCTGGAACTGCGCGGGCGTGGCTGCCGCGAGTTTGAGTGCTACCTGCGCGGACAGAAACGGTCATGGTATGAGTTTATGCGCGACTGTGCCGCCGAGGGCTGCGTATTCAAGCGTATTGACCTTGCAATCAACGACCATGCAGGACTGCTCCATGTGCCGACGCTGTACCGCAAGCGCGTTACTGGCGAGTGTGTCACGCGGCTGCGGAATGTAGAATACTTCGCGTCCGGTCGTGAAAATTCGTGGGAAACCGACGAGGACTTAAAGATGGAGATGGGTCACACGCTCTATCTTGGCTCTAAGGATTCCGATGTGTACTTCTGTATCTATGAAAAAGCACAGGAGCAAAAGGCTAAATTCGGCAAGTCAATTGAGGACGCAGACATTCTTAACCGCTTTGAACTGCGGCTGACGAACAACGCGGCGGAAAATTCCGCAGACGCGCTAATGGACAGCGAGGACGCGGCAGGAACAGCGTTTTCCATCATCAACAACTATGTACGCTTCGTCGAGCCGCAAACCGATAAGCGGCGTTATGACTGCCCTACGGACAAGCACTGGGAACAGTTCATGCAGGGCGAGGAACGCAAACTGAAACTGACAATGAAGCCGAAGCCGTTCGACTTAGAACGCACGGAAAACTGGATTAACACACAGGTCGCAAAGTCTATCAAAATGCTGCAGGAGATTGAGAAAATGAAAGGTCGGGATTTTGTGCAGCGGCTTTTGGACGGCACAGTGCTGAACGAAAAGCATAGGAAGATTGTCGCGCAGGTGACGAGTGAACTGGAATAAAAGAATAGCCACCGGAGAATTATCTCCGGTGGCTATCTGAATCATTTTGTGTCTTTCACTGCTGATATTGCTCCAACAATTCTAAAATTTCACCAAACCCATATAATTCTGCGCCTTCTTTTGGAGTACGCTCCGCGGAACCATCATCATACACTGTGGTTTCATCCACAGCAGCACCGTGTTCCAAAAGCAGCTTGACCAGTGCAATGTTGCCGGTTTCAACAGCCATTGGTAAACATTTCCGTGCTGCGTTGACATCACAGCCGATGTCCAGCAAATATTGCACGGTTTCTATCTGTTCTGCCCAGCAGGCGTCCTGCAGGACGCTGGAATCTCCGTCCGTGTCATTTGCATGGTAGTCTGGATCGTATCCGAGTGAAACCCAGTATTGGATGATCGCTGTTTGTCCGGTTCGTGCCGCGTTTTTCATCGCATACCATGCCGTAGTGTCGTTCACGGGATAGCCATGCTGAATCAGCATCTGCGTAATTTCAACATTGCCGTTTTCGGATGCACCGTCCATGATATTATCAAATACTTCCCAGCTGCTTACCATTCCGGTAATGACCGGAGTACCACTGTCAAGTAAAAGTCGGCAAGCCTCCGTGCTGTTGTTTCGAATTGCGGTACGCAATGCCGCATCACGGCTTTCGGTGTCCCATGCGCCCTGATCCAGCAAGAAGTTCATCACATCGGTATTGTTTTGCATCGCTGCGATCTGCAACAGCGTGTTGTCAGCGGCATCTATGGTCTGAATGGTTCCAAAACCATCCGCAAGCAATAATCTGACAGTATCAGCATTGCAGAAGGCAACGGCGTGACAAAGCGTTTGCAATCGCTCTGCCTCAGAAAGATCGGTTTTCGTCGCCAATTCCTGCACCGTCGCATTGTCACCGCGAATCGCAGCATCAAAGATTGGCGTGAGAATTGTGCTCGTCTGCGACGAATCCAGCAAAGCAACTAATTTATGAATCCGCTGATAATGGGTATACGCGCCTTCAAAATCCAGTGCATGAGATAGCACCACAGGTGTCACCTCTGCACCATAGGAAAGCAACAGGTTCATTGCCGCCATATCGTCATCCAGTTGGACGGCGTAATCTAACGCTGTCCAACCTTCTTTATTCTGCTGCGATACATCTGCGTCGTATCGTAAAAACAGTTTCGCATAATCATCGGACGAATAATTTCCCTTTCCCGGCAAAAATCCATATTTCTGCGGTTCATAGCCCGACGCATACATCAGCAGGGTGTTGCCGTTCCGGTCCGCATAATTCACATCGCTCCCGTTTTTCAGCATCTGTTCCAGAAACAATGGACGAGGGGTTGTCTGCCATACGCATAGGATTGGGCTTGTAAATGCTCCATTTACCCATATGCGGTTCATATTTGCGCCCTCTGTCGCCGCCTCCTGAATTGCATCATAATTGGGGTGAACAACCGCTGATACAAGTCGTTGCGTTGCCTGCATATTGTCTAGCGCTTGTTCATAATCCGGACGACAACCGGTTAGCAAGAAAAGCATTCCCGAAAAGAACAGAAAATATCTCAAGTGTCTCATTTATTATATCCTCCCCAAGTGAATGACACTTTGGTATTTGTTAGTTGTGTAGTCATTTTATTGGAAAGTTTGCTATTTCGGGAACTCGGCTTAGGTTTAACCGTTCTCATAAATGCTTTCGCTACATCACGCGACGGGAAGGTAATGCTACCAACCATTGTTAAATCAAGGCAATTTACAATTTCTGTACTTGGTCTAAAACCTGTAATCCACCAATGTGTTGTCGCTGGGCGAATGAACAGCAGATTACGAGGATTATAACTACCTTTATATAGATCAAACTGCATAAGCATCATATCCGTATCTGCCACCGCACTATAGTGGTTAAGACGGTCGCATAGTAAAGATTTGAAATATCTTACATTATTATCGTTATAAATGGAAGAATAATCTACGGATAAAGTTGTATCTACTGCATTAGGAGAGCGATAATAAAGACCTATTTCGCCACCTATACCCATATTTAGGTAATTTCCCTTCCAGCCTTCAATGCGCCACTCTTTTATTACGCCAGACTTCGTAGGTGCAGTGAAAAAAGCTTCAAAACGAGTATAGTTACATACATTAAAAGCAATATCATATAGGTTATTGTATCCGGCATCTCTTTGCAGTGCGTTAACCTCTGCATACCACACCCCGTTTTTTGTATCCTTTTTGAACAGGGTATTAGGAAGAGGATCGACCCATATAGTTGGACGGTCTAATCCTAATGCTTGATATAGATACGCATCCGTTGTATAAAAATGGCCGCCGCTATTCCACATATATGCAGGATTGCACCATAAATAACTATACTTTCCATCAATCTGAACCACCAAATTATTCCTTTTTGAATCCCAACTGATGGTACCCTTACGACTTTCTACAAATTTTCTAATTTGAATTTCTTCTAAACCGTATGGATCAACTCGATTTGTTATACTATTCCCGCAATACGTATACCAATTATCGCCAGCTTTAGCTGGGTCTTCCTGCGTGAACCGGTGATCGGCAGAGTCGTAGAAACGATTCTGCGCGAAATACAGGTCAAGCACTTCGTCCCAAGTGTAGCCGGTGAAATTGTTGGCGTTGTCGATACCGCTGAAATTCGTGTCCGTGTAGGTTTCGGTCAGCGGATTGCCCCACGGGGCATAGATCGTGTGCGAGATCACCTTGCCGTTTTCGTCTACAGCAAACAGCGTACTGCCAAGGTGGCTAGTGCGATACCATACCTTGCGTACATCGTTTGCTGCAAAGTCACTTTGCAGGTTTTCGCCGCCCTCGCCGCGCTTCGTGCCAGCTGCATAGCCATACTCTGCGGAGATTCGGGTGCTGTTCTCATCGTACACATAACGCTGCGTAAAGCTACCGTCCTCTGTTACCAGTATATCATGGTTGGCCGTAGAAAGATAGTCCACAGCATAGTTCTCTGATAATATTCGCAAAGTCCATCAAAATGCTGCAAGAGATTGAGAAAAGGAAAGGTCGGGATTTTGTGCAGCAGCTTTTGGGCGGCACGGTGCTGAACGAAAAGCATAGGAAGATTGTTGCACAGGTGACGAGTGAATGGAAGTAAAAGAACAGCCACCGGAGAAAATTCTCCGGTGGCTGTAAAATAATCATTTATTGCTAGATATGGGATTGCATATAGCCTTAGCAAATCAACGTCCTAACAGTCTCGTAAAACTCAATTCCAACTTTTCGTTGCAATTTCTTATCGTACTGAGTGACACGCATACAAATCTCCTTTCGATATGGATTTTCTGCATCTTCTATCCAATCGACTATTTCCACTTCCATTTGAATAGAGTTTGCAAACTCTTCAACATCTTCCGTATCTGCGTTAGGTTTCAGCCTCAAAATTTCTTGAACCAAGTCTTCCCTATCAAAGGAATATGAAATCTCCTTTGGATGATCAATATCCCAATGAACACCGACAAAAGAGGACACATCAATTTTCGGTGTGAGTATATGAATTGCAGTCAACACTAACGCAATAAAGGCCATAAGTAGTATTGTACGTATAAAATATTTTGCATATTGTGCTGCTTTCATATCAATCTATCGAATTTATATTAGGCGGTACTGTGCTAACAATATCAATACGAAAATCCTCTGTTGTCATAATATAATGAAGGTACTCTTTGTTTTCATATGCATTCGACTGAAACATATCTACTTCTTTCGCTCGATGTGCTAAATCCGATTCATCGGTTATATAAAATCCAATACACGGTGGGGTCGCTCCTGATTGCTGTATATAATCATCGTCCATATCTTGAGTAACTAAATCACTTCCTAAATTATATTCAAACTTCGCAATCTCAACATTTAAGTGGAAATGAATTTGATATTTCTTATCGCTTAGTGATCGCAAGTCAATCAAAAGTCCATTCTCATTCCACGAATATCCATCAAGCATCATGGTATCGTGATATTTTTCGTATTCTTGTTTGAAATATAACCATTCTTTGAACATACTATCGTACCTCTGATTTTTAATTTATGTGAGCATAGATAAATTTATCTATGCTCACATATTCCGTGATTCTTAATACCTTATTTTAATTTTTCCCTGTTGCAAACACCAACGACTTTCCGTGCTACTCCAATGAAGGTTGTATGTGGTTCCATTAGCACCAGTGCCAATATAGGTTGTTTTACCCTTGCTATTGATACTTGTCTTAATGTGTGACAAATTCAAAGAATCAAAGTCTTTTTTAGCCGTAGAGAAACCTTTAGAATTATTTCTTTCATACATGATGTGGTTGCCCTTGGTTTCGTTTCTTTTGGTGCACTTCGACAAGATTTCATTCCATTTTTTCGTTAGCTTCTCACAATCTAATTTGTGATAATAGCTGAAATTATAGGAATCGCCACCAAAGCTATCTGCTGCTGCAACAGCAATAGATATTCCCGCACCTGCGGTAATGACGCCATCAGCTGTTAATGCAGCGCCAACACCCATAATTGCAACACCAATTCCTGTAGGTGCTGTGGCAGTACCAATACCTGCCATACCTCCACCAACAAACATTTCAAAAATAGACTTTGCACTTAGACCAATTCCTGCGGCAGCAACAATGCCATCGCCTATCATTCTTCCTAAGTAGTAAGAATCTTTGAATTTAGACCGATTAAGAAAATACGAATTGATTTTACTACTATTGGTAAGATTTGATTTCAATTCCTGTTGTGTAGGTAGAGCAATGGATATTCGGCGAGTATTCACCAGAGCTTTTAACAAATCAGTTTGCTTTCCAGCCATATTGATAAAAGCAGACGCAACCATGCCACGGACTACATCTTGTCTTCGAGTAGAGTCTGTAAAATGCATTGTATAACTTTTAACAGTTGCTATTATAGACTGTACTCGCTCTTTAATCCATGTTTTTGCTTTATTTAATTGCTCGGTTGTCCAGTTCTTTGCAGATGTTCCCCATTTTTTAATTTGCGCACTGGCGTCAGACCAAATAGAAGTTCCGAAAGGATCGACACCATTGATAGGATTATTCCCGCAATACGCATACCAATTCTCGCCGTCCTTGATGGGGTCTTCCTGCGTGAACCTGTGGTCGGCAGGGTCGTAGAAACGATTCTGCGCGAAATACAGGTCAAGCACTTCGTCCCAAGTGTAGCCGGTGAAATTGTTGGCGTTGTCGATACCGCTGAAATTCGTGTCCGTGTAGGTTTCGGTCAGCGGATTGCCCCACGGGTCATAGATCGTGTGCGAGATTACCTTGCCGTTTTCGTCTACGGCAAACAGCGTGCTGCCAAGGTGGCTGGTGCGATACCACACCTTGCGCACATCGTTTGCAGCAAAGTCGCTTTGCAGGTTCTCGCCGCCTTCGCCGCGCTTCGTGCCGACTGCATAGCCATACTCTGCGGAGATTCGGGTGCTGTTCTCATCGTACACATAGCGCTGTGTAAAGCTGCCGTCCTCTGTTACCAGTATATCACGGTTAGCCGCAGAAAGATAGTCTACAACATAGTTCTTTGTTACGGTTTCAAAGTTGCTCTGGAAGGTCGTGCCTACCTCGGTTTCCCATGTGCGCTGCCAGAAAAAGCGTCCGTCCATCAAGAAGTCCAGATAATCGGTGCCATGCGAGCCGTCCTTCAAGTCGGAGTTTGCATGGCCGGCATTCTTGTTGTCACGCACTTGTACATTTTTAATGCGTGCATTGAGCGCATTGTAAGTGTAGGTGCTGCTCTGGCCGTCCTCGGTCTTGCCGGTTTTCAGCTTGTTCTGTGCCGTGTAGGTATATTCGGTCGCGCCGTCCGGTGCAGCCTTCTTAATCAGATTGCCCGCCGCGTCATAGGTATAAGTGGTCGTGCCGTCCTTACCGGTCTTGCTGGTCAAACGGTTCTGCAGGTCGTAGGTGTAAGTGTTCGTACCATCGGAAAGCAGATTGCCTGCGAGGTCGTAGGAATACTTCGTATTCTTGCCTTCGACATTGGTGCGGATAAGCTGATTGGCCTTATCGTAGTAGTAGCGTACCAACTCGTCCTTCTTGTCAATGTCTACACCGGAACGGTTCTCACTTACGATATTGCCCGCGTCATCGTAGGTATACGCAGTCTGACGGCGCGTGCTGTTGCTCTTGGTAACTTCCTTTTGCAGCGTCAGCAGACCAGCGGCGTTGTAGTCGTACTCGGTCGTGCTGCCGTCACTGTGACCTTCCTTGATCGTGCGTCCTTCCGCGTCACGCGTGTAGGTAATACCTGTGCCGTCGTGATCGGTCTGGGACTTCACATTGCCGAGAATATCATACGCGGTCGTAACGACCTTGCCGTCGGGGTAGGTGATGGACAGCCGGTTGCTTGCTGCGTCGTAGGTGTACGCCGTGGTCGTACTGTCCTCATTCGTAACCTTGGTAGTACGGGACAGTGCGTCGAACGCAAATGCTACTGTGCCGTTTCCGTCCTTGGCCGAGGTCATGTTGCCTGCCTTGTCATAGGCAAAGGTCGCAGTACCATCCGCGTCCTTGCGGGAAACCATGCGATACAGCTTATCATAGGTGTAAGCGGTCTGCTTTCCGTTTTCATCGACCTGCGTCAGCACATTGCCTTCCTTGTCATGCGTGTAGGTAGTCACGCTGCCAAGCGGAGAGGTTTCGGTCAGCAGATTGCCCGCTGCGTCATAAGCATAAGTGGTCGTGGCCTTCTCGTCACCGCCACCATACATCGTCGCACCTGCGGTGTTGCCGAACGAATCATACCGGTACTCGAACATACCGCCTTCGGCGTTGGTCTTGGAAACAAGGCGATTCAAGCCGTCATAGGTGTATACGGTCTTGTTCTTGTTGCCGTCGATTACCGCCGTCTGGTTGCCTGCAAGGTCGTATTCGTACTCGGTTGCATGGTTAAGCTGGTTGGTTTCCTTGACCTGCCGATTCATGCAGTCATACGCATACTTCACCCATTCGTTGTTGCGGTTGGTGTACTGAATGAGATTATTGTTCGCGTCATACTGATAAACGGCATACGCATTATTGGCGTCGGTTTCCTTACGGAGATTACCGGCTGCATCATAGGTGTAGGTAGTCGTTGCACCCAGCTTGTCCGTAGTTGCTGCTACTCTGTCGCGCGCATCATAGGTGTTGGTAACAACACCGGAAAGCGCGTCGGTTTCGGTCAGCACATTGCCGTTCTTATCGTAGGTGTAGGTCGTTGCGCTGCCGTTTTCATCGGTTTCAGAAACTACACGCCCCAGCGCGTCATAAGCAGACGAGGACACGCCGCCTTCTGCGTCGGTGGTCTTGAGCAGGTTATAGTTTTTGTCGTAGGTGTACTGTGTTGCATTGCCTTCACGGTCAGTGGAAACCAGCACATTGCCTACGCTGTCATATTGCTTTGTTCCCGAATTACCCAGTCCGTCAATCGTTTTTACCACACGATATGCACCGTCGTACTCGCTCTTTGCGATTACCGTTCCGTCCTTGGTGACAGAAACCGTGTTGCCTACCTTGTCGTAGCCGTATTCGGTCACAACACCTACTGCGTTGGTTTCGGTATGCGTTCTGCCGAGTGCGTCATAGGCGTACCTGGTTACATTGCCGTTCTGGTCGGTTACTTCGCTGACATTGCCGAGCGCATTGTAGGTATAGCGGGTTTCGCCGCCGTCCGCATAGGTGATAACCGTAATCTGGTCTTTGCGGTTGTACTGATAGGCGGTCTTGTTGCCCTTCGGGTCAGTTACAGTAAGCTGGTTGCCGTTTGCGTCATAGGTGGTAGCAGTCTTACCGCCGAGTTCGTCATAGCTTTCTGTCGTGCGTCCCAGCGCGTCATACACCGTGCGGGTCTTGCTGCCGTCTGCGTTAATCTGCTCTACGGCGCGTCCCAGCAGGTCATAGACATACTTTGTCACATTGTCTTCGGGGTCGGTAACGCTAAGCTGATTGCCCGCAAGGTCGTAGGTGTACGCAGTAACGCCGCCGAGTGCGTCCGTTTCGGTCAGCAGCCGTCCTACCTTGTCGTAAGTGTAGGTGGTTTCGTTGCCTTCGCCGTCAATCTGCTTTACTGCTGCATTGAGGGCATTGTACTCGGTCTTGGTTTCATTGCCGTTTGCGTCCGTAGTAACAAGCAGATTGCCAACAGGGTCATAGGTATAGGTTGTCTTGTTGCCTGCACCATCGGTTTCGGTCTTGGTTCGTCCGAGCGCGTCATAGGTGTAGTTTTTCTTGTTGCCCTCTGCATCGGTTTCCGAAACCGTGCGTCCCATGCTGTCATACGCATAGATCGTTTCGCCGTCCAGCGCGTCAATCGTCTTTGCTACACGGTCAAGTGCGTCATATTCATAGGTAGTCGCATTGCCTTCCGCGTCCGTAGTCTGGATAAGCAGGCCGCGGTCATTGTAGGTGTAGCGGGTTTCGTTGCCCTCTGCGTCTGTTACCGATATAAGCTGTGCGGTGTCCTTGTCATATTCATAGGTGGTTTCGTTGCCGTTCGCGTCCGTGCGTTTCAGCGGTTCACCGTTCGTGCCGTATTCGGTCGTTACCGTGCCGCCGAGCGCGTCCTTGGTCGAGGTGGTAAAGCCGTTGGCATTGTACTCATATGAGGTTTCGCCGCCCAGCGCGTCTACGGTTTTCAGCAGCTTGCCCGCCTTGGAGTAGGTATGCTTGGTCGTTGCGGTTGCTGTATCGCTCACCTTGGTATGCTCTGCAACAATGCGGCCTACGGCATCGTATTCAAAGCTGGTAACGCCGCCTTCTGCGTCAGTGACAGAAAGCTGCCGTCCCTTATCGTCATACGCATAGGTAGTCTGATTGCCGAGTGCGTCCGTAACCGTAATCGGCAGACCGAGTGCATTATAGGTATACGATGTGGTATGTCCGTTCTTGTCGCGGAACTCGGTCAAGCTGTGTCCGGAGTAGGTATAGGTTTCCGTATTGCCGAGCGCGTCCGTGATAGACGCAATATCGCCGCCCGCTGTATAAGTCAGCGTCATAGCGGTATTGTCCGCATAGCGAACTTTCGTCACATTGCCATTGCTGTCATACTCGTATGCGGTTGCACCGTTCAGACGGTCGCTTGCGGAATTTGCGCGATACTCGCCGTCATAGGTATTTGCTGTGATGTATTCTGTGCCGTCAATTACAGTGCCGATTTTCTGAATATTGCGGTGATTATCATAGTAGTACCGCGTTTCCAGACCGTTCGCGTCAATACAGGTCGTAACACGCGCTTCATCGTCATAGGAAACGTTAGAAACAGTGGGAATGTCCGCATTGATAAATGTCTGCTTTACCACACGGCCTATGCCGTCATACTCGTTCTTAATATAGACTTTGCCTTCAAAGTCGGTAGCACTGTTCAGATAGCCGTTGCCATCGTAGGTATAGTGCAGCGTATCACCGTCCGCATTGGTAACGCCGGTCAGAAGATCGCCGTCATGCTCATACGATACGGTGCGGCCTGCGTTATCGGTCACGGACGAAATATGTCCGTTCGACCATGCCAGCGTATAGCTGCCCGCAATGCCGTCAATCTCGATTAGTTCATCACCGTTGTAGGTAAGCTGTGCTACCTGCGTACCATCGGGATTATAGACGGTTTGCAGCTTGCCGCTCTTGCCATCATTCGAGAAAATGAACGCTGCGCCGTCCTCGTGCGTCATGCGGTAGCCGCCTGCCGCATCTTCCAGAACAAAGCCGCTGTCTGCCAGTGAATCATAGCCGCCGCCACGGAGCGTAAGGAAGATTTGCTCCTCACCGCCGGGCATTGTCACACGGATAATACCTCGGTCGTTGATGAGCGAATAATCGTAACTGTGCGTAAAGCCAGTACCCAGCGCACCCTTGTTGTAGCGCGAGTTGTAAACACGAAGGAAGGTCAGCGGGATAACGCCTTCCAGCTTCAAGTCCTCGTACATGAAGTTGTACGCACCTGTTACCATGTTTACAGGGTCAAGGTTCTGGTAGTCCAGCACCAAGTCTTCCAGTTCGGGGAAACCGGTCAATTCATTGCACGCCAGACTGCCGCTGACAAACTGCTCGTACAGTTTCTTGCGTACTTCATCGGACAAACTGCCTTTCAGCATGAGGAACGCCGCCGTGCCATCTTCACCGACAACATAATCACGGTAGTCTACCAGCAGTTCGGTGCTGACAGCAAACTTTTTCTTGCCGTTCTCCTGCTTCTGCGGCCAAGTGTAGTTCTGACCGTGCGTGTGGCTATCATCACTGCCGGTACACTCGACATTCTTATCCGGTCTGCCGAGCGGTTCAATTTCAACAGTCAGATAAAACACATCTTCGTCCAGATTCGGACCGATGATCGGGATACCATCAAGAGAGCCGTCCCATATAAGCGTGTGCTTCATCATGGATACCGGCTCAATATCTTCACCGGCAAAGTTCTTGTCTGCTTGATAAATGCCGTCTTCGGACAGTTTTACCAAACCGCCGTCCGTTTTGGTTGCCGGTGTGTAGGGCGATACCATAGTGTCCGGTGAATCTTCGGGAAGCCATGCTTTAACCTCGTTTGCACCGGAGAGCAGGTAATTCTCTACAATCGAGCCGACAAATTCTTTCTTCAATCCATCGTCCGAAGGACTGCGGACATAGACATTGATGTTCACATACTGCGTAAGCTGATACCCAAATTCCAGTTCCAGATAACCGGTATGCGGGTCGAATGTGCCGCCCTTGATTTCTGCTGCCTGCGCGTCAATGATTGGCACGAATCCAATCACCATGCAAAAGCACAGGAACAGAGAAACTACTCTGCGGACTAATGCTTTCTTCATAAGTTTACCTCCAACTATTCAGGAGTTCTTCCGTTTATAATTCTTTCTATCAGTGCTTGTGCGTGATAGCGGCTTCCATGATGTTGCCATACGCCCAGTTGCTCTGGCTGACATCGGGGAACGGACAAGCCATGCTGTGCAGTTCGGTTGCCGTTTCATAGTTTCTGCCGAGCATACGGTTTATCATCGTTACGGTTTCAGCGCGGGTGATGTACTGCTCCGGTCGGAAGGTGCCGTCCGTATAGCCGCTGATTAAGCCGTACTGCACCGCTTGACGAATATAGCTGCTGTACCATTTGCCGTCTGCCACATCAGAGAAGGTCTTGGTACTGCCGTTCATAATCAAGCCTTCCTTCGCTGCGATACGCGACAAGGCTGTTGCCATCTCTGCACGAGTGATTGCAAATTCCGGTTTGAACACGCCGCCGTTATAGCCTACCATGTAGCCTTCCTTGGACGCTGCTTCTACCCAGCGATACGACCAGCGGTTGTTGGCAACATCGGTATACGAGGATTGCTCCGGTTCGGCAATTTCCTTTTCCAGCGCGTCAATCAGCATTTTCGCGGTCTGTTCGCGGGTGATATTGCGTTCGGCATGGAACATACCATCGGTAAAGCCGTTGATATACAGCTTGTGTTCTGCCTTGGGCGTTGCAGGTGTGCCGCCGCCACCGCCGCCGATACCGCCGCCGCCACCGCTGGTAACATCGGTAGTGAGGGTCAGCTTTACCTTGGAATATTCAGAGCCGGTGTTGTCCTTGATTTGGATTGTGATACTGAAATTCGTATTCAGCGGAATATCCGTCAGTGCCTTCACATAGATACCGCTGCTGTCCGCAGTAACCTGTACCTTGGTATCATCGAAGGTAACAACATACTCGTCCGGTCTAAGCAGCACCTTTGTCGTGCTGCCAGTACTCAGCAACTTGTTCAGCAGCAGCGCATACAGGTTTACCGTGCCGTCCTTGCTGACCGTAACCGTGGAACGAGTGCTGGTAAGCTGATACTGTTCACTTGCTGCACCATCTGTGAAGTTGCCGCTGTTGTTCGGCATATCCTTTAAGACAGCGCCGGTCATGTAGTTATTGTTCAGATACACCTTTGCACCTGCGTCATGGCGTGCCTTGAGCGTAGCAGGAACAAAACCGCGCAGATAAGTGTTTTCCAAATGAATCTCGGTCAACGCAGTCTGCGTAAATGCGTCCGGTAATACACCGCGCAGAGGATTCGTGTCCAGCGCGAGATATTGCAGGTCTGCCAGATTAGCAATACCGGCAGAGATTTCGCCTTCCAGCTTGTTTTCGGACAGGTCTAAAATCTGCAAACCGGAAAGCGAGTACAGCGTTTCGGGAATCGTGCCGGTCAATCCGCACTGCCACGCCGAAAGAGAGATAAGATTCGTCAGCGCGGACAGGTCGGGAATCGTACCGCCGATAGCATTTTCCGAAAGGTTCAAGTATTTCAGACTGCTCATACCGGCAACTGCCGCAGGAAAACCGCCGGTCAACTGATTTCCCATGAGGTTCAGCACCTCAATCTGGGTATTGCTCAAAATCGTATCCGGTATCGTACCGGTGTACTGATTGTCTTTGAGAACCAGCGTTTTCAATGCGGGCATTGTGCCAAATTCGGAAGGAATCGCACCTGCATAATCATTACCGCCTAAATCCACATTCTGCAATTTCGGGAGCGTATAGAGCGCAGATGGAATATCTCCGCTCAAATGATTATCCGAGAGGAACAGATACCGCAATTCACTAAGTTCCCCGATTGCAGCCGGTATATGTCCGGTGATGTTCTGACCTTTTAGACCAATGCTCTTGATCTCCACAAGGTCTTCCGCTCCGGTGATGGTATCCAGTGTGCGCTGCTGGGCGTTCAGCAAACGCTCAATCTCATTGATGAACCAGGTCTGTCCATCACAGGCGGCAATAAACCGTTTGGCATATTCCGTCTGTGGGTTTGGCGTAAAGTCCGCTGCGCCTGCCGTGAGTGGTGCGTATAGCTGCAACAGCAAGGCTATTACAAGCAATACGCTGATTCGTGTGCGTTTCATTTTTCGATCGCTCCCTTTCTTTTGCGCCCAAACAGGTAAAAAAGAGCGCAATACCACATGGATAGTAGTCCACACAGTATTGCGCTGTTTCTTAAAATGCGGGGACTGGTTAGGCAGCTGGCTGTCATGCGATTGCAGAGCAATCGTTTAGACCCTATAGCTTTGCGCCGCAGAGTTTCCTCTGTTTTGCCATTTCTGCCATTCTCCTAAGAGTTTGGGTTTTTAGTTAATTAAATTATACTAAGTTGCTTGGTATCTGTCAATTATTACTTTGTCAATTTCAACAAAAGTCCTTTTGTACTTAAACAAGTAATTGTTCAAAATTGTAGACTGTCCGCGTCGCAAAGGGTCTACTGTTATAGACTTCAAAAGATTTCTCTCTGCGCTTGCCGCCGCGAGAATGGTGAGGGGGTGCTGCGGCTGTGGGTAACTGCCGCAAGGGAGTTATCCATCAACCGCAGCAGGGGGAGAGGAAAGACGCGGGCGGCGCGGATTTCGTTCCTCTCCCCCTTAACGCGCCGCTGTACATCTGTTCTGTACAGGTGCGTTTCGGAATTTATTTGTCCGAATTGTCGGGAAAACCAAAATATTTTTACGGAAAGTGGTCAATTATTTGACCACTTTTGCTTTGCCGAAACTGCCGATTTAGGACTATGCAACAAATGTTCGATTGCAAAGTGTTACGAGGACAAGAATATTGCATTTTTGCAACTTTTCTGTGTACCAAAGTTTAATTATGAATCAAATGTGAACAATTTCTGCCCCGATTGACTTTGTTCTGTATATACGGTATGATAGAATCCCAATCAAAGATGAAAGCCTAAACTCCATACTTATCTTAGCTTTCTTTAATTTTGGTTTCGGTGATACATGGCTTGTCAGCAAATATGCATAGTAACGCAATGCACAGACAGGCCGAACAGCAAAAAGCAGGAGGTTAATTGGACTTTGACAACTGAATAAAGCTCCATCTGTAACGAATTTTCCGTGTCGGGCAACCGACAAGCCGCTTCGATAAAACAGCCGGTCAGCTACCGGCGTGGCGAGAACAGCGGAAAAGGATACTCCCCACCGGCAGAATAGGATTCGGGTGAGAGGTGTCGTAAGTCAATCGGCAAGTGTAAGAATACGAGCGTGAATAAACTGTTCACGGCAGTATGGAGTGTAAATATGCCGCTTACAATTTTATGATTGTTATGATATAATATTAGCGTTGTTGGCTGTGCCATCACCGTTACAAACACAAGGAGTAAACGATGATTACAGCAATACAGAAACCCAAAAGAAAGTATGGAGAAGGCAGTATATACCAGCGAAACGACGGCCGCTGGGTAGCAAAGTATAAGAGCGTGAATATGCTCAAACCGTGTGTTGTGTACGCTAAGAGCGAATCCGAAGCAAAGCGCAAGCTGCGCGAACTCAAAAAGGACGCTGCAAAAGGTCTTGTCAAAAGCACAAGCAGGCGTTTCGGTGATTACGCCGACCAGTGGTTATACACTTTCAAGCTGCACTCGGTTGAGGATAGCAGCTTCGACAAATACGAAAGTGCTTATTTGACGCATATTAAGCCTGCGTTTGGCAAAATGCAGCTTGCGTCTATTCACAGTGAGCAGTTGCAAAAACTGCTTGTTGAAAAGAGTCAGACGCTTTCGCTCACTGTTGTCAAAATCATTTATATCATTCTTTCCGAAATTTTTTCTTATGCTCATTCCGAGGGCGATCTCTCACGGAATCCTATGCACAATGTCAAGATGCCGAAGAAAGCGACCTTTAAACCGGAACGCGAAATTGTTGCGCTGGAAAGCGACGAAGTGCGGGCAGTCGAACGGATTGCAGAAATGAAAAATAAAAATGGTAGACCCTGTATCATGCAGGCACACGCATTGGTCTTTCTGGTGCATACCGGTTTGCGGTGCGGTGAGTTTTTAGCACTCAAATGGTCTGACATTGATTTTGAAAGCAGAATTGTTACGGTGAACAAAAATCTGTCGATGGTCTACGACCGCGACAAGGACGGCGTGCGTATCAAGCATAAGAAAGCACGGATTAAGTGTACAAAAACGGCAAGCGGCAACCGCATTGTGCCGTTGAACACAAAAGCGATTGCCGCTTTGAACAGTCTGAAAGCTGTCTATCGTGAAATGGATATTGTCAGCGATTCCGTTGCGGTAACGCGCAAGGGTACAACACTGAGCAGCGACCAGCTTCGCCGTGTTCTGCGTCGCGTATTGGCGTATGCCGGTATCGACAAGCCGTTCACACTTCACCAGCTTCGTCACACCTTTGCTACACAGGCACTTAACGCCGGTATTCCGATTACCGTAGTAAGCAAGTGGCTCGGACACGCGAATATATCTGTTACTTATAACACCTATATTCATGTGTTGGAATCCGCAGAAGCTGCAGCAGTAGAGCTTCTTGAAGCCATTTGAAAAATCTAAAATCCGTTTGGTTTCATTTTGGTGTCACGACCAAATCAAAAGGTTGAAATCGGTAGATATACTGTGGATATTTCGGAAAGTGTTAAGAAAACTGTAGTTTCGCGACAGCTAAAGACCTGTGCCAAAAATGCACAGGTCTTATTGTTTTGTCGGAAGGAATATGGTATGATGAACTTGAGGTGAGCAATATGCGCAGAAAAGACAGAGAAATCACCGGCCGAGAGAACATCGAGCCGATCCTGCAGGCCTGCAAGGTCTGCCGCGTTGCCATGACCGGCACGGACGGCTGGCCGTACGTCATTCCGATGAACTTTGGCTACACCTGGGATGAGGACGGGCTGACGCTCTACTTTCACGGCGGCGTGAAGGGCAAGAAGATTGATTCGCTGAAAGTCGACCCACGTATCTGCTTCGAGATGGACTGCGAGGAGGGTCTGACCGGCGAGGGCGACTTGGCCTGCCGGTACAGCTATGCGTTCTCGTCCATCGTGGGGTACGGCAAGATGGAATTTGCAAAGGACAATGAGGAGAAACGGCAGGGCTTTGACGCTATCATGCAGCACCAGACCGGCAAGGGCGGCTGGACGTACACGGACGCGGCTCTGTCCGTCACCGAGGTGATGCGCGTGCGCGCGGAGTCGTTTGAGGCCTCGCGCAAGGCGCCGAAGGGATGAGCATGAAGCATATCGGGACCAAAATTCTGGCAGGCGTGCTGGTGGTGCTGCTGGCGGGAGCGGGCGTGCTGATCTGGCGGAATCTGCCGGAGGCGGCACCGCGCCTGCAGGAGCCGGAGGAGACCGTTCGGCAGGAACCGGAGGTGCAGCCGGACACCACAGCGACCCTGTGCGTGGCGGGCGATATTGTGGCGCACATGCCGCTTGTCGCGGATGCGTGGAACGGCGAAGCGTATGATTTTACGCACCTATTTGCGGACGCAAGACCGTATTACGAGGCTGCGGATTACACAACGGCCTGTCTGGAGACCACGTTCAACGGTCCGCCGTATTCGGGCTACCCGCAGTTCTGCGCACCGGATGCGCTGGCCTCCGGCCTGAAAACGGTCGGGTTTAACCTGCTCTCCACGGCGAGCAACCACAGCATGGATACCTGGTACAGCGGTCTTGTCCGCACACTGGATGTGCTGGACGCCGCCGGTCTGGAGCACGTCGGCACTTACCGCACACAGCAGGAGCGCGACACGGTGAAGATCATCGACGTGGGCGGCATCAAACTGGCCATGCTGGCGTATACCTTCAGCACAAACGGCTTGCCGGTGGACAGCGAGCACCCGTACAGTGTCAGCGTATACACGAGCGACTACATGACCGACTGCAGTGCGGTGGATTACGACCTCATCCAGTCGGATCTGGACAAGGCGGGGCAGTCCGGTGCGGATGCGATCGCCGTGTATGTGCACTGGGGAAACGAGTACCACACCGAGCCGTCCGAGCAGCAGGAGCAGCTGGCAGACTACCTGTTTGCGCACGGTGCGACACTGGTGCTCGGCGGGCACGCGCATGTGCCGCAGCCGATGGAGCTGCGGACGCTGCCGGACGGCCGCACCGGCTATCTGTGCTACTGTCTCGGCAACCTGATCTCCAATCAGTTTGACCCGTACACCAACCTGACGGCGGCTGTCACGCTGACACTCACCAAAAGCGGGGAGACCGGACAGGTGACGGTTTCCGGCGCGGAGTACGCACCGATGTTCATGCTGCACGCAAGCGACTCCAACGAGGGACGCTACCGCCTGTTGGATATTCGGAAATCCATGCAGGATTTTGAGCAGGGGGATACGTCGGTTGTAAACCGGTCGGTGTATGACCGAATGCAGCAGGGACTTTCCGACCTGCACCGTATCTTCGGCACGGATGAGGTGCTTTCGCTTGCAGCATAAGAAAACCAGCAGGTTTCCCTGCTGGTTTGAGGCTGTCGAAAAACTCCGTTTTTCGAGCATCCTCTCGATTGAAACCACGCTTTCAATCGAATCTTGACGAAAAGCCGCGCCCTACGGGCACAATTTTTCGTCCCTTGTATAATTCCCGAGGTACACGCCCCCGGGAATTATGAATTTGCTGTGCAAATTCTATTTTATGCGTGCTGCCGCACGAAAAATAAAAACGATAGATTGACTTTATCGACAGACTGAAACCAGCAGGTTTCCCTGCTGGTTTTTAACACTTTGGTAACATTTGATTTTCGACACGGTGTTGACTTGCGGACACAACGCTGATAAAATAAGTACCATCCACAGAAAACCGTCCTGATGAGCACCAAGGAGGAAAATGCGCATGCCCGAAGCCAAAAACAACCGCAGAGTGCGCTTTACGCGGTCTGCACTGCGTGAAGCCCTGATCGACCTGATTCTGGAGAAGCCGCTGGTCTCTATCACGGTCAAGGATATCTGCGCGAGAGCGGACATCAACCGCTCGACCTTCTACCTGCATTTCAAGGACGTGACCGACATCCTTCGCACGACCGAGGACGAGATCATCGAGCACATGCGCGAGCATGCGCCGATGCACGAACGGGAGTGCCGCGAGCTGCAGGAGATCAAGGAATTCTTTATCGACTTTCTGGAACAGATCCGGAACAATCCGCGCATAATGAAGGTGATTCAGGTGCTGTGCAGCGAGCAGGGAGACCCGTATTTTGTACGCAAGCTGCAGACCATGACGTATGAAGCCTTTCTCGACGGCTGGGATATGCACATGATGCCGGAAATGAGCGAGCAGCGGAAGCTGCTTGTGTTTTCGTATATCATTTCGGGCATGGTATCCATGCTGTCCACCTGGGCGACCAGAGCGCAGGACACGCCGACCGAGCAGGTCGTATCGCTTTTGATGGGGTTGATGTGGCACGGACTGGACTGTTTTGCAGCATCCGACCCCAAAAGTGCTTTTCCGACCGAATAAGCCACTTGACATTTCTATGGGAAGATGGTATATTATAACTGCTTCGTAAATAAGCAATGTTTTCCGTCGATAGCATTGCAGATCGGCCCTTTTCGGTGTATTCCGGGAAGGGTCGATCACTTTTTATATAAAAATTTGAGGAGGAGAAGGAATTGCACAAACAGGGAGCTTTGCGCGAATTCGGGCACTATGCCGCGATGAACATCCTGGGGATGATCGGCATTTCGTGCTACATTCTCGCGGATACATTTTTTGTCGCACAGGGCACAGGATCGCTCGGATTGGCGGCGCTCAACATCGCCATACCGGCGTACAATCTGATGAACGGCATCGGCCTGATGCTCGGCGTGGGCGCGGCAACGCAGTACATGATCGCGCGGGCGCAGAACGATCAGAGACAGGCGGACAGCGTATTCACGCACGCGGCGGCACTCGGGCTGCTGCTCGGACTGCTGTTCCTGCTCGGCGGACTGTGCTTTGCGCAGCCGATCGCGCGGCTGCTCGGCGCGGACGAGCAGACACTCGGCATGACGACAACCTACCTGCGCATGCTGTGGTGCTTCGGGCCGTTCTTTGTGATGAACAACGTGCTGCTGGCGTTCACGCGCAATGACGGTGCGCCGACCGTTGCCATGTGCGGCATGATCGCGGGCAGCCTGTTCAACATCGTGTTCGATTACATTTTCATTTTCCCGTGCGGACTGGGCATGTTCGGTGCGGCGCTTGCGACCGGCTTTTCGCCGTTTGTCAGCATTCTGGTGCTGCTGACGCACCTGCGGAGACCGTCCCGCGGCTTCCATCTTGTCAAAACGCCGCTGCGTGTCAGCCGTGTGCCGAGCCTGTGCGCGCCCGGTCTGTCCTCGCTCATCGGTGAAATCGCCTCCGGCGTGGTGCTGCTGCTGTTCAATCTGGTGCTGCTGCGCCTCAGCGGCAATACCGGCGTGGCGGCTTACGGCGTGGTGGCCAATCTTGCCCTGGTGGGAATCGCTGTCTTTACCGGACTGTGCACCGGCATACAGCCGCTGGTCAGCCGCAGCTCGGGTCTCGGTGACAGGGAACAGCTGCGGCGGCTGTTCCGCTGGGGCATCTGCACCGCGCTCGGGATTGCAGCCGTGCTGTGCGTGTCGGTTTTCCTCGGCGCGGAGCCGCTGACGGCGGTGTTCAACAGTGGGCATGACCCGGAGCTTGCCGCTTACGCGGAGAGCGGCCTGCGGATCTACTTCACAGGCTTTTTGTTCGCGGGCGTGAACATGGTCACGGCAGCGTTTTTCAGCGCGTCGGATAAGACCGTGCAGGGCTTTGCCATTTCGCTGCTGCGCGGCGTGATTGCTGTGCCGCCGATCCTGTTCCCGCTCGCGTGGGTGCTCGGTGTCGATGGCGTCTGGCTGACGTTCCCGATGGTGGAGCTGGTCACGGCGGTCGCCGCACTTGTCTGGGCGCGGAAGTACATCGTTGAGAATTGAGAAACGGCGTGGTGGTTTGCGTTGGTTCCCCCCCTCAAATATCATTCTTCATTATTGCACGGAAAAAAGGACTGATTCTCTCGAATCAGTCCTTTTATGATACCGTTTAACCTTACAACTCTTCCACAAGCGCCTTAAACAGCTTGCCACGTTCCATGAAATTCTTAAAGCGGTCGAACGACGCGCTGGCCGGACTCATGATAACGACATCGCCGCTTTCTGCGCGGGCAGCGGCCTCCTGCACGGCTGTTTCGAGGTTCTCCACCTCAACGATCGGCGGGTGTTCCCCCTCGATATCCTCCACGCACTCACGAATCTTGGGTGCAGTAGCGCCGGTGAGCAGCAGCAGCTTTACATGGTCGCAGATGGGCTGACCGAGCACGTCATACGGGATATGCTTGTCGTAGCCGCCTGCAATGAGAATGACCTTCTGCTGGAAGGAATTCAGTCCTGCAATCGTTCTCGTCGGGCTGGAGGCGATGGAGTCGTTATAATACTTCACGCCGTCCTTCTCGCGCACGAACTCGATGCGATGCTCAACGCCGCCGAACGTGGTCGCCACGGCGCGGATATCGTCGTCAGAGGCATAACCCTGCACAACAGCGGCCGCCATCATCATGTTGTACACGTTGTGCGCGCCCGGAATGCGGATGTCGGATGCGGGCATCAGCTCACGGCGCACGCCGCCGTCTGCGATGTAGATCATGCCGTCCTTGAGGAACACGCCGTTGGCCAGCTCCTGCGTTTTGCTGGTGCAGAACAGGTTGCCGGATGCCTTGAGCGAGCGCGTCACCTCGTCGTCGAGATTGAGGATGAGCTTGTCGTTCTCGCCCTGATTGCGGTAAATGGCAGTCTTGGCCTGCACATACTCGTCAAAATCCTTGTGATAGTCCAGATGATTGGGCGTCAGATTGGTGATTGCCGCAATGTGCGGAGAGTGCTTCATGCCCATCAGCTGGAACGAGGACAGCTCGACAACGGCAAGGTCGTTTTCGGTCATCGTGTCCACGCGGGGGAGCAGGGGCGTGCCGATATTGCCGCCGAGATGCACGGTATAGCCCGCGTGCTTCAAAATCTCGCTGACGAGCGTGGTGGTCGTGGTCTTGCCGTCCGAGCCGGTGATGCCGATGATCGGACACGGGCAAACCGCGAAGAAAAGCTCCATCTCGCTGGTGATCTCCGAGCCGTTTGCACGCGCCTTCTCAAGAAAACGCGGGTGAACACCCGGAGTACGGAAGATAACGTCCTCATCGAGCGCATCAAGGTAATGCGGGCCGAGAACGAAGTCTACGCCGAGGGTAGCGAGGGTAGCATAGCCGTCGCCAAGCTCGGTGGGTTCTTTTTTGTCATGCACGGTAACGCGCACGCCTGCAGCGCGCAGCATACGGATGAGCGGCATATTGCTCACGCCCGCGCCGATTACGCCGACCCGCTTATCCGACAGGCCGCCGAGGTATTGTTCTAATGCTGTCATAAATGCGTAACACCGCCTTTGTACGAGGAACAGTATACATGATTTTTCATGATTTTGCAAGTCCGGTTTGACGGCAGGCGATTTTTACGGTATAATGCTATTTATGACTGGTGCAGATGGTCGCGTGCCTTCGGGCATGAGGAAAGTCCGGGCTGCACAGGGCAAGGATAACGGATAACGTCCGCCGAGGGTGACCTTAGGAATAGTGCAACAGAGATATACCGCCGTTTTTTGAACGGTAAGGGTGGAAAGGCGAGGTAAGAGCTCACCACGTCCCATGGCAACATGGGAGGTCTGTAAACTCTATCCGCAGCAACGCCGACTGGGACCATGATTGGCCCGATCGTCCCGACTGGCGGCTTGAGATGCACGGCAACGTGCATTCGAGATAGATGACCGTCCACGACAGAACCCGGCTTACGCACCAGTCATGCCATAGCACCGCAGATTTTTCTGCGGTGCTTTTTTTTACCTTCTGCAGATTCTGCAGAAATGGAGAATGGAAAATTAACACTATCGTGTAACCTTCTTCATGTATTTCCATAAAAACTGCCGTTGCATTTTGTCGCTTTCTCCCATATCCCGCGCCGGAAAAAATTTGTTATACTTGAGGCAGGATAGGGAGGTGCATTTTATGAAAGGACTGGGAAAACGAATCCTTGCGATGGCGGCTGTGACGGCGGTCTGTGTGTGGGCGGCGGGCAAATCGAGTTACGCGGTAAAACCGTACCGACTGGATGAGGACACGCTTGCACAGCAGGTGCAGATGCTCAAGGAGAACAATCTGACGATGTTTTCCGGTGTAACGGTATACGATGGTATCGTGATCGGTGACACGGCGTATTATGTAATGACGCAGGAGGGCATCGAGCAGGAATGCTTTTTGGGCGAAATGACTGCGAAACGCAGCTGGCTCGGTACATGGAAATTTTACAGTATGGGCTCCGGCGATTCCGGCATTAACTACGATATCACCGGCTGCGGCGGACACAATTTTTTGCTGCTGAGCGGCAAGGAACCGGAACAGCAGGTTGCAAAAGTGACGCTCGACTGGTATGGACAGACCTATGAGATGACGAATGAGAGTGCAAAGCCGTATTTTCTGCTCTGCACCGAGCTGACCGGATACATGCCGGAGGACGGGTTTCCTTCGGAGGATATGTTCCGTTTTTACGATAAAAACGGCAAGGAGATTCCGCGCTGGTACGATTCGTACAGCGGCTCGATGGATGGTTCAAGTATTGCGGTCGCACAGGGCAGCATTTACAAGGCGGAATAGACAAGGAGCACCTGCGGTCGGCAGGTGCTTTCTTTTGATACCGAGATTGAACGGTTTGCGGGCGAACACTGTTCGCCCCTGCGGTAAAGCCGGCGATTACTCGACGCAGCGCAGACGGAACTCGCGCAAGGATAGCGACAATTCCTAACTGCTAATTCCGAATTACTGATGATCCGAACTTGCTTACAGCTATATAAATGTGTTATAATAAAATTTAATTGGACAAACACAAGGGAGGAATCACTGTTATGATGATCGAATGTCCGCACTGTCATATGGAAACCGAACACAAGGTGATCGACCATATCAATATCGACCGAAATCCCGAGCTGCGGGCAAAGGTACAGGATCTGTCTGTCTTTCGTGTAAAATGTCCAAACTGCGGCGAGACACTGCTCGCCGTACACCCGTGCCTGTACCATGACATGGCAAACCAGTTTATGGTATGGCTGTGGACCGAGGACGGTCAGGTTCCCAAGGCGGAGTTCGATCCGCTGGCAGGCTACACCCTGCGCGTGACCGACAGCCTCAACACCTTCCGTGAGAAGATCAACATCCTCGAGCGTGGTCTGGACGACCGTACCATCGAGATCATGAAGCTGCTGCTGTTCGCACAGCTGAACCGCGACCTCGATGTTGTCGAATTGCTCTTCCATGAATTAGACGAGCGCACGGGCGATTTCCGCTTCGTGGCCGTGCTTTCCGACGGCGCGGAGCAGTATGCCGCTATGCCGGGCGCGGCGTATCAGCGCCTGCACGCGGATGTGGAGACCTATCTGTACACGCCGGGCGGCGAGTTCTCGCGCATTGATATGACGTGGGCGCATCAGGCACTCGAGCTGCTGCACGAGATGGGCTGACGGCTTGCCTTCTCCGCAGGGCATAAAAAAGGATGTGCCGTTTTGACACATCCTTAGGGCAACACCGCACAATTTGTTCACAAATTGATCTTGTTCAATTATGCGGCATTGCCTTAGATTTTTTCATTCTCAGCCGATAAGCAGCTGCACCAGCGTACCGCCGATCACGGCGGTGGCAAACGTTGCCGCGATGACCGGCAGGGCGCGATGACGGCCTTCCTTCTCCTCGAGCAGAACGATGTAGCCGAAGCCTGCGCCGGTGGAAAGGCCGGCAACCAGAGCGCCGAAGCTGATCGTGCCGCCGACAAACAGCTCGCTGAGCAGCACGCTCATCGCACAGCTCGGGATCAGACCGAGCACTGCGCACAGCAGCGGCTGGAAGATGCTGTTGGTCAGCATGAGGGAAGCGACACGCTCCTCACCGATGCCGTGTACGACCATGTTGAGCGCGAACAGCACGACAAACAGGAAGATGGTGGTCTTGATGGTGTGGGACAGGATGTTCGCCACCGGCGAGGTCTCACAGCCGCAGTCGCCCATCTCGATCTCGAGCGGGCCGTCGGTTCCGGACTTGTGCTTACGGAACACGGTGCAGCGCAGAATATAGCCGCCGATGACCGCGATCGCAAACTTGACCACGAGCAGCAGCACGACCTGCTGTACGCTTGCGCCGCCTGCCAGCATGATGGGCACCGCCTCATCCGAGGTGGCAAGGAACACGGCAACCAGCGTTGCCGGTGCAAGAAAGCCTGCCGAGAACAGCGCGGACGCTGCTGCGGAAAATCCGCACTGGGGAATAGAGCCGGCGAGTGCGCCGACCACCGGACCGAACTGCGCCGCACGTGAGAGCAGCTCCGGCGTGTTGGTCAGCCGGTTTTCGATGTAGTACAGCAGTGCGTACACGATAAGCAGCAGCGGTACGGTCTTGAGTACATCGAAAAATGCTTCCGGCAGAACGTGATGGATAATTTCTAACAAATAGGTCACCTCATAGTTGATCTGTGGGTTGATAACATTCGTATTGTCTCAGAGACAATTACAATAAGTATAGCATAGAACCCAGTCCGCAGGCAAGCGGGATTTGCCGGACTGCATACCAAAGATAGCAAAAGGAATCGAATATTTACCATGAAATTTAACGAACTCAAGTTGGAGACAAACATCCTCAAGGCGCTGAAGGAGGCGGGCTATTCCGAGCCGACGCCCATTCAGCAGCAGGCGATCCCGCCGGTGCTCGAGGGCCGCGACCTGATGGGCTGCGCCCAGACCGGCACGGGCAAGACCTGTGCATTCTCGGTGCCGATCATCCAGCGCCTGGCAAAGAGCGAGGGCGGAAAGGGCAACATCCGTGCGCTCATCCTCACGCCGACGCGCGAGCTTGCTCTGCAGATTTACGAAAACGTGTGCCAGTACGCGCGCTACATGCCGTGCAGTGCGGCGGTCATCTTCGGCGGCGTATCGCAGGTGCCGCAGGTCGAGGCAATCGAACGCGGTGTGGACATTCTCATTGCTACGCCGGGCCGTCTGTGGGATTTGATGGGCCAGAAGATCGTAAAGCTGGACAAGGTAGAGTCTTTCGTGCTCGACGAGGCCGACCGCATGCTCGATATGGGCTTCTTCCCGGATGTCAAGCGCATCGTGAAGTTCCTGCCGAAAAAGCGCCAGACCCTGCTGTTCTCGGCTACCATTCCGGCGGAGATCGCCGATCTGGCAGAGAAAATGCTGCATGAGCCGGAGCATATCTCGGTAACGCCGAGTGCAAAACCGGCGGACAAGATCGAGCAGCAGCTTTATTTTGTAGAAAAGCAGGAAAAGCGGGAACTTCTGCCGGATATCATCCGTCAAAGCAATGTACACCAGGTTCTGGTGTTCACCCGCACCAAGCACGGCGCAGACCGGGTCGCGCGCGACCTCAACCGTGCGGGCATCAAGACCAAGTCCATCCACGGCGATAAGTCGCAGAATCAGCGCCAGCGTGCGCTCGCGGACTTTAAGGAGTGCAAGATCGCGGTTCTGGTTGCGACCGACATTGCCGCGCGCGGCATCGACATCAACGACCTGCCGCTCGTTATCAACTTTGACCTGCCGAACATTCCGGAAACCTATGTGCACCGCATCGGCCGCACCGGCCGTGCCGGTCAGGAGGGCACCGCGATTTCCTTCTGCGACCGCTCCGAGCGTCCGTATCTCAAGGATATCGAAAAGCTGATCGGCAAGCGCATTCCGGTTGTCGGTGAGATTCCGCACGAGGAAAAGGAGGAGGAGAAGCGCGAGTCCGGTCAGCGCAAGACCGCGAACAAGCGCAGCCGCCGCAAGCCGGTCTCCGAGAACGCCACCGCCGAGGAGGTCGCCGCAGATGTGGCCCGCGAAAAGGAAGCCAAGAAGAAGGCGCGTCAGGCGAGAGCGAATGCCAAGCGTCCGTCCCGCCGCGAGAAGGCCGCCGAGCAGCAGACCGAGCAGCAGGCGAAGGCAGCCGCGCCGCGCTCCCGCAAGGGCGGCGAGAGAAGAAGCAATTCGAGCCGCCACGGCCGCAGAAACGACCCGTACGCCCGCTTCGAGAAGAACGAGCCGCGCGTAGACGCCCACACGCCGAGCCGCGCGTATGCGCTCAGCGATGAGGCTGCCGCGCGCATCCGCAGGAAGGTCGAGGCCGCACTGGCCGCTCGTGCTGCAAAGGCGGACGGCAAGGCCGCTCCGCAGCAGGAGAAGAAGGGCAGGGGACACGGCAGCAGGTCTGCGCAGAAGCCCGCACAGCAGCAGAACAAGACGGCACAGAGCAAGACGACGAACCATCGTCATAGACGCCGTCGTACCCCGAACAGCAACCGTAAGGGTTAAGAAGTTGCTGTCATAACCATTGCACACCGCCTGAACGGCTTTTTTGCCAGCATACTGCGTTGTTTTCCCTTGCAATCCGTCAGGATTCCTGCGGAAAAACGCCTTGTCTGCTGACAAAAAATCTCGTTCATCCGGCGCACTCTGGCTATGAAAGCAACTTCAGTGATAGAGACAAACCCGAACCGTATCCCGCGGTTCCCGGATTGAGAGAGAAGGAGCAACACGAATGAACGGCGCAAAACACCGCTTCGCACTGGGACTGACCTGCTTTTTTCTGATCGGCATCACGGTTGTGTATCCGTTTCTGCTGTACACACCGAACGCGTTCGTCACTCGCTGGCGTGAGTGGTACATCGAAACCGCAATGGGCACCATGACGCACCAGTGGCTGGCCACCTGGTTTATCCCGGAGGATATCATCAACGAGGTGATGACCAAGCGCTACCTGATGAACCAGAAGCAGGAGGGCATCGTCAGCAACTGGGACGGCGCATGGGAGGAGAAGGACACCGCCGAAACGCCGAAGGACAAATTCTATGCCATGTTCAGTGAGCTGAACGAGAGCGAATTTGAGAGCTTTCTGGCGGATAATCCGGAGTATCTGGAAAACGGCTATGACCAGATCAACATCGATCTGATCGGTGAGCCGAGCCAGACGCATTACGACACCGGCCTCAAGACCAGGCAGGGCGACACGGTGTTGGCGGTCAACGCCGAGCACGGCATTCTGATCGTCGAGCAGACCGGCGAGGACACGCTCGGCATGGAGTACGCGGGCAAGATCGCGCTCTGCAAAAAGCCCGAGAATATCTATGTCGGCACGAGCGAGGGCCTTGGCGATTACGGCTCGTTCGTATCCGATATGGTGAGAGATTATGACGCCATTCTGGGCATCAACGCCTCCGGCTTTGCCGATTTTGACGGCAACGGCACGGGCGGCACTGTGTACGGCTTCCTGAAAAGCCAGGGAGAGAAGTATCAGGACGCAGTAGGCGATGGCTGGAAGATCATCGGCTTTGACAACGAGGATCATCTGCAGGTCGGTGCGTTCAACGATACCTCCAGTCTGCGCGACGCGGTGGAGTTCCACCCGGCGCTCATCATCAACGGCGAGAATCTGGTCGCAGGCACCGGCCTGAACGAGCAGCAGCCGCGCACGGCCATCGGTCAGGCGAAGGACGGCACGGTTATCATGATGGTCGTTGACGGCCGTCAGATGCACTCGTTCGGCATTTCGATCGAGCGCTGCGGCGAGATCATGGAGCAGTACGGCGCGTATCAGGCATCCATGCTGGACGGCGGTTCGTCCTCCGTTATGGTCTACCGCGGCCGCGAGATCACCAGTCCGACTACGCTTTCCCAGAATGAGGAAGGCCGTTATCTGCCGGATGCCTTTCTGGTGAAATAAAAATTATCACGATTTCGGAAAAAGCACTTGTATTTTCCGTCATTGCATGATAGAATAAATAAGCGCCTGTAAGACAGGCGCGATACGGAGAAGTATCGAAGTGGTCATAACGAGCTCGACTCGAAATCGAGTTGGCGGTAACACGCCACGTGGGTTCGAATCCCACCTTCTCCGCCAAAACAACAGCCATCCATTCGGATGGCTGTTGTTTTTTTGCTCCGAAGGTGGGATTCGAAAGGCGGCTCTTAGAAACATGCCAGTGGCATGTTTCAACCGCCGTGGGAGCCCGTAGGCCGATAACCTCTAAAATATTTAATGGTTGCTTGCCGCGGAAAAGGAATCCCACCGCCCAGATCTCAGCGCCCGCTCTATACGGAGGGATGGGCGGCTCTTAGCAGAGTGCCGGTGGCACTCTGCAACCGCCGTGGGAGCCCGCAGGCCGACAACCTCTAAAATATTTAATGGTTGCTCGCCGCAGAAAAGGAATCCCACCGCCCAGATCTCAGCCCCGCTCCATACGGAGGGATGGGCGGATTGGGGCAGAGTGCATGAGGTGCTTGCGTAACATCTCCGCAAAAAAATAAAAAAATTTCTGCCGGCCGACGGAATTTCCCGAAGGGCGGCAGTTTTTCATGCCGCCAAAAGCCGAAGAAAAAGCGTGGAAAAGTGTCGATTTTCACCTGCTTTGATAATAATTTTCAGCGTTTGAAAATTTCTCAAATTTTTTCGCAATTTTTGTTGACAAAGGGGGATACCCCTGCTATAATATATCTTGTCGCTGAGAGACAAGCGGTTCACCGCGAGAGATCAATGCGAGTGTGCTGGAACTGGTAGACAGGCACGTTTGAGGGGCGTGTGTCGATCGACGTACGGGTTCAAGTCCCGTCACTCGCACCACCTTCTTTCTAAAACAAAATATGCGGATGTGGCGGAATGGCAGACGCGCTAGCTTCAGGTGCTAGTGTTCGCAAGGACGTGGGGGTTCAAGTCCCCCCATCCGCACCAAGTGAAAGAGCTGAAATCTTTTGATTTCAGCTCTTTTTCTGTACTTTCCGGAAAACCCGCCGGAGCAGGGGGAGGCTGTCCGATCCCCTTGTCTAACAGATTGTCTGCCATTTTACCCAATTCCGCAGAATGCACCAAAACCAAGCCGACAGTCCACGGATTTTCTGTATTGACACCTGCTCAAACCGTGGTACAATTATAACAGAAAAAGCAGAGTAGAGCACAATGCGTTAAGTGCCGCTGAAACGGGGAGTTGTTCGGCGGACGAAAGGGAGCCTTTTCCTTGCGGTATTGTGGTCGCATCCCGCTGCTGCAACTGTTTAGGCACTTTCCTAAATCGCTGTGGCAACAGATGAATTTGATTAGGAGGTGTCTTTTTCTATGTCTAAAACTCCGAATATCTTTGTCCGCTCGCTGCGTGAGCTGAGGTCCACCCGCTGTCTGGCGGTCACGGCGCTGCTCATTGCGATCAACGTCACGCTGGATCTGCTCGGTCTGTCGATCAAGCTGCCGCCAAACCTGCGTATCGGCTTCGGCTTTCTGTGCAATGCGTCGATCGGCATGCTGTTCGGCCCGGTCGTCGGCATGATGGCCGGCGTGTGCACCGACGTGCTCGGCTACTTTGCGGGCAACCTGTCCATGGGCGCGTATTTCCCGGGCTATACGCTGACGGCCGTTGTCGGCGGTCTGATCTGGGGTCTGTGGCTGTATCCGCGCAAGATCACCGTATGGCGTGCCATCGGCGCAAAGATCTGCATCAACCTGTTCTGCAATATCTGCCTGAACACCCTGTGGCTGACCGTCACCGGCGGCAAGGCGATGAGCGTGCTGCTCGTTACGCGCGTGCCGAAAAACCTTATTCTGCTGCCGATCGAGATCGTGCTGGTCTATTTCGGCATGAAGCTGGTCAACCGTATCTATGGCGCGCTGCCGAATGGAAAGACCGCTGCGGAAAACTCTTGAGTAAGAGCGGAGAGAAACCTGTCTCCACCTGATAACAGTCCCCCGGCTCTGTCGCTTGACAAAACCGGGGGATATGCTATAATAAAGTCAAAGGGACACTGTTACAGCAGTCAGGCCCTTGTACTTTCATCAGTTAAATTTTGATGACCGTTTCGGGTACCAGCCGGACGGTCATCGCGCTTTTATACAGAAAATGTACAGTACAATGACCGCACATACAAAAAGCTGAAATGCTTTCTTCTGCACTTGCGCCACCTCCTTCCTGCCGCGGACTGCGGGAAAGGAAAAGAGGGTCTGACCGCCTTATGTAACAGTGTCCGCAATGATTATAGCATATAACACCGAATAAAGTCAATCAGCCGCCTTTTCGGGCGGTTTTTGTTTTATTTGAAAACATTGGCAGCACGCTTTCAGCTTTTTGTGAATAATTCTGTTTTTCCCTATGCAAACGGCTGATTTTTTGTTATACTATATATGATTGGAGAAGAACGGTACAGTCCGTTCGCTGAAAGGGAGTGACCTCTTTATGAAACTTACAAAAGAGAGTATTAAACATAACGTGGCATGGAAGGGTTATCGTCTGCCGCAGTACGACATTGACGCCGTGCGCGAAAACACCCACAAGGCACCGACTTGGCTGCATTTCGGCGCCGGAAACCTGTTCCGCGCCTTCCCGGCTGTACTGGCCCAGCGCCTGCTGACGGCGGGCCTGTCCGACACCGGCATTATCTGCTGCGACGGCTACGATGAGGAGCTGATCGACCGCTGCTACCGCGCCTGCGATCATCTGTCGCTGGTTGTCACCCTGTATTCCAACGGCACGATCAACAAGGAAGTGGTTGCGTCCGTTACCGAAAGCCTCAAGCTGAGCGAGGACATGCTGCGCCTGAAGGACATTTTCCTGGCGCCGAGCCTGCAGATGATCAGCTTTACGCTGACCGAGAAGGGCTATATCATCCAGGACGACACCCGTGAGTTCCTGCCGGACTACAAGCACGACCGCGAGAACGGTCCGGAAGGCTGCCAGTCCTTCTTCGGCAAGCTGACCGCACTGTGCCTCGATCGCTGCCGCGCCGGTCTGTCTCCGCTGGCACTCGTTTCGCTGGATAACTGCTCGGATAACGGCACCCGTCTGGAGCGTGCTGTCCGTCACATGGCACGCGCATGGCAGCGTGGCGGCTTCATCACCGAGGATGAGTATTACTTCTTGCTCAAGAAGAATACCTTCCCGCTGTCCATGATTGATAAGATTACCCCGCATCCGGATAACCGCATCGCTGACAAGCTGGCGGCTGACGGTCTGGAGAACGCAAAGCCGTTCGTAACCGAAAAGGGCACGCACGCGGCTGTTTACGTCAACTCCGAAAGCCCGCACTACCTGCTTATCGAGAACGCATTCCCGAACGGCCATCCGGCTCTCGAGCAGTGCGGCGTTATCATCACCCGCCGCGACATCGTTGAGAAGTCTGCGATGATGAAGGTAAGCACCTGCATGAACCCGATGGATACCGCCCTCGGCGTATTCGGCTGCATGCTCGGCTACACCCGCATCAGCGACGAGATGAAGGACACCGAGCTGGTCAACCTCATCACGCGCCTGAGCGAGCAGGAGGCAATGCCGATGGTAGCCGACCCGGGCGTTATCGACCCGGAGGCATTCCTGCACGAGGTTCTCGGCGAACGTTATCCGAACCCGTTCCTGCAGGATTCCCCGCAGCGTACTGCAACCGATACCTCGCGTAAGATTGCGCCGCGCTTCGGCACCACGCTGTACGCTTACTATAACTCCATGCTGCCCGCACACCGTGCCACCAGGCTGATTTACATTCCGCTGGTACTGGCCGGCTGGCTGCGCTATCTGGAAGGCGTGGACGATAACGGCAGCGAGTTCACCCTCAGCCCCGACGCGAATATCGAGCATGTCCGCGCGCTGATGGGCAACCCGAAGCTGGGCGACGACGTAAGCGAGGCTCAGCTGTATCCGCTGCTGGCAAACCGCTACTACTTCGGTGTCAACCTGTTTGAGATCGGCGTAGGCGAGACCGTTGTCCGCATGTTTGGTGAGATGAACCGCGGCCCGCACGCTGTCCGCGAGACGCTGCAGAAGTACTGCGGCGAGGAGCAGGAGCAGGAGTGGATTTTCTCCTGATTACCGAAAAACCGTAAGACAAAAGGCGAACCGTAGGGTTCGCCTTTTTGTATGCAGATAAAACAAAAACCGCCGCAAAAGGCGGTTGATTGACAAGGTATTGCAATATATGCTATACTCAGAATGTCAACAACGATGTGAAACAGGTTGTTCCTCCCAACATAAGGGAGGTGATGACATGGTCACTTATTCCGATCTGTTCCAGTTCGGCATCCTGATCTGTGCCATTATCGGTCTGTGTCTTTCTCATAGAAAGTAACAACCGCTCCTGAATAAGGAGCGGCGTTTCCTCAAGTTATTCGATTAACGGGAACGACCGCTCTTTCGCAGAGAGCCATCGTTGTTGATACTATTATAACGCAGTGCCCCGGTTTTGTCAAGCGACAGAGCCGGGGCACTGTTATTCAGTTATCCGCTGACAAAGTTTACAATACCTTTCCAAAGAGCGTAAAGCAAGTCCTCAAATGACGCCTGCGGGTTATGAATTGCAATCCATACAAAGCCCGCCGTTAAAAGGACAGACACCGCGATTATTACCCAAAAACAATACCATCTCTGTTTAGGTGTCATAGTATTTCCCTCCTCAGTCATAACGGTAAGTTTCGCCTCGGGGAGTTTTACATCTGATATCTATATAGTAACAGATATTTACGGCTTGTAAAGGGATTTTGCACAGAAGCCGGGGCATTATTTTTGTCCGGCGGCAACCCGTAATCCCGGTGCATACCTGAGCCATTTCCCGCTTTTGAGCCGCAGGAAGAAGCAGATCGACCGGCACAGCCAGTCACCGATCATGGCAATCCAGATGCCGATTGCGCCCATGCCGAAGTGCACCGCGAGAATATATCCCGCGACAAGCCGCAGTCCCAGCATGGAGATAATCGAGCACACCATCGGATATCGCACGTCGTTCGCCGCACGCAGGATATTCGGCATGGCGAACGAGGTCGGCCACAGGAAGATCGCGCAGCCGTTGTGAATCATAATCAGCGTCATGCCAAGCGCAAGCGCCTCTGCGGACACGCTGTAAATCTTGAGAATGAGCGGCGTGCACGCGATCGTGACAAGGCAGGTGCTGGCGGTAACGGCGTAGGTAATCATCATCAGCTTTTTCGCCATGCGGCGCGTCTGCGGCTCATCGCCCGAGCCGATGCACTGCCCGATAACCGTAATCATCGCCAGACTCATCGCCTGACCCGGAATGACGGCTACAGCGTCCAGATTGTTCGCCAGCGCATTCGCGGTAATCTGCGTCGTGCCGAACAGCGAGATCATGCTCACGACGAGTACGCGGCCAAGCTGAAACAGGCTGTTTTCCAGACCATTCGGCACACCGATCTGCAGAATGCGGCGGATCAGCTCCTTATCCGGTCGAAACCGCTGTCCGCGCCGCAGGGAGACCGTGTGCTCGGGGTTCAGCAGCAGAATCGTGATAGCGACAGCCGCCGTGCCGCGCGACAGCACGGACGAAAGCGCTGCGCCTCCGACGCCCCACTTGAACACGAAAATGAACAGCGAGTTGCCGATGAGGTTGACGATGTTGATCAGTCCCGCAATCAGCATGGAGATACGCGAGTTGCCCTGTGCGCGGAACAGCGCCGCACCGGCGTTGTAGATCGCCAGAACGGGGTAGGAGAACACGCTGACCGTCAGATAGGTGAGCGCACTGTCCATCACGCTGTCCTCGATGGTGCCGAACAGCAGCCGCAGCAGCGGTGCGCGGAACAGCATGACGAGTGCCGAGATGATCAGCGCAATGACCGTCACAACTAAGTACAGCTGCTTGGAGGCGTCGCATGCACGGTCGTTCTTTCTCGCGCCGAGCAGCTGCGCGACCACGACCGCGCCGCCGGTCGCCAGCGCGGAAAAGATGTTGATGATGAGTACGTTGAGCATATCGACCAGCGATACGCCGGAAACCGCCGCTTCACCGACCGAGGAGACCATCATCGTGTCAGCCAGACCGACCGTGATGGCGAGCACCTGCTCGATAACGAGCGGCAGAATCAGCTTTTTGAGTGCGGCATTTGGAAATAACTCTTTACTCGTAAAAAATACACCTCGAATCAAAGAATAACGCGGTACGCCTCGATCAGCCGTTCGAGCGACCATGCGGCGTTCGCCGGACTGGTGGAGGGCAGCTGCGTGATGGGAACGCCGGTTTTCGGCTCGATCAGCCTGCGGTACAGCTGCGCCGACTTGCCGCCGGTGGCAAAAATGCGCGTGATTTTGCTCTCGCGGAGCAGGCGGCCTATGTCGTTCGGCTCGGCGTTGCGGATAGACGTGTCGGACGCGCCCGCAATATCGCATTTGGCGATGGTGTCCCACAGCGCCACATGATGCCGCAGGCACATCGCGCGCTTGTCCTCGATGGAGACCGGCACCTCCTCGCTGAGCACAGCCGCCAGCACGCGCCAGAACCGGTTCTGCGGGTGACCGTAAAAGAATCCGGCCTCGCGGGATTTCGGGCTTGGAATCGAGCCGAGCAGCAGCACGCGCGACTCGCTGTCGTACAGCGGCGGAATGGTGTGAATGATGGTTTGCAGTTGCATGGATCAGTCCTCCAGTACGGAAACAAAGCTGCGGAACGCGCTCGGCAGCGCATAAGCGTCGCGCAGTTCGGCAGGTGTGACAAAGGTGAGAGTGGGTGCAGGTGCGTCCAGTTCGACATACACGCCGTTCATGTGCCACTCCACATGGGTGAAAATATGCTTGGCAGGCCGCAGAGAGAGCAGCTTTCGCACGCTCCAGCCCATTTCGGTGAGCGCCGCGCGCAGCTCGTCCGGCGAGAGATGACCATCGAGCGACGGCAGCTCCCACAGACCGGCGAGCAGACCCTTTTTGGGTCTCTGCCGCAGACCGACAAGCTGACCGCAGCGCACAAGGAGCACGGTGCGGTTTTCCACTCTCCGCGCCTTTTTTGCGGCTCGGAGCGGCAGCACAGCCGCGTTCCCGCGGTGAAAGCCCTCGCAGAGATGCTGAATCGGGCAGTCGTCACAGCGCGGTGCGCCGTTCGGCAGACAGACCGTTGCACCGAGTTCCATCAGCGACTGGTTGAGATCGCCGGAACGGTCGGACGGCATGAGTGCGGCGAACCGCTCGCGCGTCTGATTTTTGAACTTTGCGTCCGTGATCGGCGTGAAATCGTTATCCAGTCGCGCCGCCACACGCAGAACATTGCCGTCCACCGCCGGAACGGGCAGTCCGAACGCGATAGACGCCACCGCGCCTGCCGTGTACTCGCCGACACCGGGCAGAGCAAGCAGCCTGTCGTAATCAGCAGGCAGTTCGCCGCCGTATTCTTCGCACAGCAGGACCGCTGCACGGTGCAGGTTGCGCACGCGGCTGTAATAGCCGAGCCCCTCCCAGAGCTTGGTGTAAACAGCCTCGTCCGCCGCCGCGAGAGCGGGAATATCGGGCAGCGCGTTCATCCAGCGGGAAAAATAGCCGCGCACGGCCTCCACGCGCGTCTGCTGCAGCATGATCTCGCTCACCCAGACGCGATAGGGAGCAGGCTCAGACCGCCACGGCAGGTCGCGGTGCCCGGCGTCATACCAGCTCAGCAGCGGCTGCACGATGGCCTTGCTTACCCCGCTCAATATTTCATGTCATCCAGCGTAGCGCCGGTGTAGAACATGGTGAAGGTCGCGTCGGCAATGTGCTTGCCCTCGTCGTCGTGCACCTCGACCATGTAGACCGACACCTTGCGGCCGCGCTTGCGCTCGTATGCCACAGCGGTCAGCTTTTTGCCGCAGCGGCCCGGACGGTAGTAGTGGATGGTGCTGTCGAGCGTGACGGCCACCGTGCCCTGAGACGCCGCCGCAGAGCCGGCCGCAATGTCGCACAGCGCGAAGATCGTGCCGCCGTGCGCCATGCCGAGCGGATTGAGCAGCTCGGGGGTCAGGTCAAGCTCTACGGTTGCGCCGCCGTCCTTGTCGAGCGTCACAACGTGCATGTGCATCAGTTTGTTTAAGCCGCCGGCTTCCTGCCGCAGCTTGAGGATTTCTTCGATGGTCAAGGTTAGGACTCCTTTATATATTCTATAATCTTTTGATAAACGATGGTTTTTCGCCTTCGAGGCGAACGGTTCTTGCCTACGCGGCAGGCGCACAAGAGGGTAGACACCAAGGTTTCTACCCTCTTGAGAATCACCCATTTCCTTAGAGGGCACGGCGCAGATTGCCGACATGTGACCGCTGCGAAAATGGGGAACGGCAGAGGAGTTTTTCTTCCGCAGAGACGCACTGCGTGCGCTCATGTATCCGCATATTCGCAGTGTCGGATACCTTTCTGCTACACATATCGGCAACTCTTCGCAGAGGTCGGCATAACAGTGCCGACCAAACTTCTTGCGCGTTGCAATAGACAGCACCTGCGCAGGATAACTTGCACCAAACGCTTAATTCGTAGGTGCTGTCTGTAATCTCCAGACTTACGAATTGTGCGGCACTGTTATGCCGCGCCTGCGTTGACTAAACCGCCTGTGTAGCAGTACGCTGTCTGTGAACTGCGAATATTTTGCGAAACAAACGCAAGAGTAACCCGACTGCCGTTCCCCTTTTCGCAGCGGTCACATGTAGGTAATCTGCGCCAGACTATCCAAGGGAAAGGGGAGAAAATCAGAGGGTGGAAACCGCAGGTGTCTACCCTCTTGTGCGCCCGCCGGGTAGGCGCACTCCCCGCTGAGGTTCAGCGAAAACCTCCCCGCCCGTTAGGGGCGAACACGCCTGCGGCAGTTCGCGTCCCCCGGTCAGCCACTGCCGAAAAGACCGCCTGCGCGGTTCGCATCCCCCGGTTGCCCTATACCGCGAAAACGAAAAAGGCACCGCTCACGCGGTGCCTCTCCCTTCTGCGGATATGTCAGCCGCTCAGCAGCAGCAGTTGCCGCAATTACCGCAGCCGCCGCAGGTATTATCACCACAGGTACCACAGGTACCGCAGCCGCCGCTGCCCTGACCGCAGCATACCCAGATCAAGATGATCAGGATGATGATCCACCACCAGGAATTTTCGCCCCAGAAGCCGTTAGAAGAACACATACTGTCATTTCCTCCTATCAAAGATTTCATTACATTCTATGGTAAGAGGCCGAAAGTGGTTACACATTCTCCATTCTCAATTTTCAATTCTCAATTTTCGCCAATACGCCGTCCTTGTGCAAACCGATAACCTTTACGGTGACCGGATGATTTTTCTCCGCCTTATCCTCTATATATACAGGAAAGCCGTAGCGTCCGTGCGCCGCCCACAGGCCGCCGGTCGGGTGCTCAGGCAGCGCGTACAGCGTGCGGCCGACAAACTGCTTTCGATAGGCAATGCTGAGCGTTTCTGCCACCTGCTTTGCCCGCTCGGCGCGGGCGGTTTTGGTCTGTTGATCGAGCTGACCCGGCATGGCGGCCGCCTTTGTGCCCTCGCGCGCAGAATACGGGAATACATGCACGGACGCGAACGCGCATCTCTCCAGAAAGGCCAGCGTCTGCGTAAACTCGTCCTCAGTCTCGCCCGGAAAGCCGACAATCAAATCGGTCGTAACCGAGCAGTCCGGAAACGCACGTCTCAGCCGCTCGACACACCGGTAAAATTCCTCGCTCGTGTAGTGGCGGTTCATGCGCTGGAGAACGGTATCGCAGCCGCTCTGCATGGACAAATGAAAATGCCGTGCGAGATTGGCAAAGCCGGCAAGCCGTTCACAAAACGCATCGTCCACCGCCCGCGGGTCAAGGGAACCGAGCCGGAACTGCACGTTCGGCTGCGCGGTCAGCAGCTTCTCCAGCAGCTCGGTGAGCGGCACCTGCGGCTTGAAGTCCTTGCCGTAGGACGCGATCTCGATGCCGGTCAGCACGATCTCGTGCACGCCCGCGTCAGCCAGCCGCGCCGTCTGCTCGAGCGCCTGCTCGACCGGCAGTGAGCGCACCCGCCCTCTCGCATACGGAATGATGCAGTAGGTGCAGAAGTTGTTGCAGCCGTCCTCGATCTTGAGCAGCGCGCGCGTGCGGCCGTGCGGGATACCGGCAGGCAGAGTCTCAAAGCCGCTGTCCTCGCTCTCGCGCACCTGCACAGCCTGTCCGCTGACGGCCTGCTCGCACAGGTCGATCACCTGCGCCCTGTCCCTGGTACCGCAGATGAGGTCGATCTCTCCGGTGGCGCGGACACGCTCCGGGTCGGTCTGTGCAAAGCAGCCGCACGCCGCGATAACCGCGTTCGGATTGTCTCTCCGCAGCTTGTGGAACGCGCGGATATTCTTATGGTCGGACACCGATGTTACCGTACAGGTGTTGACGATCACGGCGTCCGCGCCCTTATCAACAATCTCGTGTCCGCGCGCCTGCGCCAGCTGACTGAGCGCCTGCGTCTCAAATAAATTAACCTTGCAGCCCAAGGTGAAAAAAGCAAATTTCACAAATGTACATTCCTTTGCTCTCAGCGGCCCGACACGCGCTCTGTGAACGCCTATATATAATAGGTAACACCGCATAATTGAACAAGAGCGATTTGCGAGGAATTTTGCGTACTAACGAGGCGTAGTTTTGCGGTAATACTTGATGTATTACCGTGAAATTACAACGAAGTTAGGACACAAAATTACCGCAAAGCGCCGCAGCTTTAATTGTGCGGTGTTGCCTATGGTGTTCGATCGGGTTACAGCGTCTGTAACCTTACTCTCGTGCGCGTGCGGCCGCTGTGGATTTTCGCTGTCGATTCCTGCGTTTTTTTCGCGTTTGACAGGCTCTATTTTATCACAAAAATGCGAAATTTCAAAACAATGTTTGACAAACCTGTTCGAGCATGCTATACTGTAACCGTAATGTAACTTTGGAATGTAACCATTTTGTAACTATAAGGAGTGCAGATAATGCCTACCACCAAGAAGAATAACCTTCTGGAATACAAGGGTCACCCGCTGATGCGTAAGGAAAACATCATCTATTACGGCTCGATGAGTGACTCTCACATCATTATGATGCAGATCCTCGAATCTGGTGATTACAAGGGTCTGCCGGTTGCAAAGCGTGTATCCGTACAGCTTCAGCAGACCGATCCCAACGTACGTATGAAAGAGCGTATCGTCAAGAAAACCGAGAAGAACAGCATGTGGGCAGCGATGGATATTGCATCCATCTGGCTCGGCAGAGCGCTGCACACGAAGTAAGACTTCCCCGCAGCTTGCTGCGGCAGTGTAACGGCTGTTTTCTCCCATTTTGAAACGGAGGCTTCAATTTCATGTCTTTTTCTAAAAAACTCGCTCGCTTCGCACTTTCCGGTGCACTTGCGATGTCGATGGTCCTGCCGAACTCGCTGGCAGTATTTCAGGCCAAGGTAAACGCAGATTCGCTTTACCTGCGTCAGTCCCCCGGCGGTGCAGTGATCACGACCCTCTCCAAGGGTACCACGGTTGCGGTACTGAATAGCAGCTCCAGCTGGTACAAGGTATCCGTAAACGGCAAGGAAGGCTATGTCAGCGGCGAGTACCTGACCGGCACCACCGCAACCGACGTTGCACTCGGCACTGGCACCGTAAAGTGCTCGACCAGTGTAAATTTCCGTTCGGCGCCGAACACCTCGTCCACCTCTTACGGTGAACTGAAGAACGGCACCAAGGTAAATGTAGTCGGCGTAAGCAGCGGCTGGTACAAGGTTACATACAATGGTAAGACCGGCTATATCCACCCGGATTATATCACGCTCGCAAGCAGCTCCGCCGGCACCGCCATCGCTCCGTCGAACACCGTAACCTCTACGACCGGCACCGCCGGTACGGTGAAGTGTTCCTCGAGTGTAAACCTGCGTTCCGAGGCCAATACTTCCTCTTCCATTCTGGCAGAGCTGAAGAACGGCACCGCAGTTACCGTTGTCAGCACCGCGAACGGCTGGTGCAAGGTAACCTGCTCCGGCAAGACCGGCTACATCAAGCAGGATTATGTATCGACCACCGGTTCGGCATCCAATAACACGTCCGCGTCCACCGGTACGGCAGCAGTAGTTAAGTGCTCCTCTACCGTAAACTTCCGCTCTTCGGCAAGCACCTCTTCCACCATTCTCGGTGAGCTGAAGAACGGCACCGCTGTTACCGTGCTCAGCACGTCTAACGGCTGGAGCAAGGTATCCTACGCAGGCAAGGCCGGTTACATCAGTGCGGATTACCTCGTAACTGCTTCGTCCGGTACAGCGATCAACCCGTCGAACACCGCAGCTTCTGTCTCGATCAGTGCAAAGCGCCAGAGCGTGCTGAACTATGCTGCACAGTTCCTCGGTGTTCCGTATGTATACGGCGGCAGCACGCCGAGCGGCTTTGACTGCTCCGGCTTCACCTCTTATGTGTTCAAGAACACGGTCGGCTCCATCCCGCGTGTCGCTCAGGCACAGTATGATGCAACCACCCGTGTTTCCCGCGACGATCTTCTGCCGGGCGATCTGGTATTCTTCGGCAGCAGCACCTCGTCCATCAGCCATGTAGGCATTTATGTCGGCAGTAACCAGTTTATTCACGCACCCAGCACGGGCGATGTGGTTAAGTACTCGTCGCTGACCGGCAGCTATGCGACCCGCTATCAGGGCGCAGGCCGCGTAATTTTTGAGTAAGGTTACATACCAGAAATCCCTTCGGTTTTCCGAAGGGATTTTTCTTTTGCCTATTGAGAGCGGTTATCCCAGCAGCACCGCTTCCCCATCTTGCCACTGTATGGTCTGCGGCGTGAAGTCCCGCTGTTCCATGCGGATATTCCACTGCGCGGCGAACGCATCGGAGAGTGCCTGAGCGGTCTGCTCGGGCAAGGTGAAGCCTTCCAGCTTGATGGTCCGGCAGGTAAGGCTGAGTTTGCCGTTTGAAACAGCTGCGCTCCACGCGCCGTACAGCTTGCAGCGCTCCGGCAGAAACAGCAGCGCCGTGCGCAGCTTGCCGGGTACCAGATTGCTTTTCGTCAGTGCTTGACGGGTTACGGCTGCCGTCACGGCGATCGTGCCGTCACGGCTGATTTTGACCGCCGTGCCCTCGACCGGAAACGGCAGCGCTTCGGTCAGCACAGACGCGATATCGTCCTCCGTGATGTGAAATTCCATTGCATCGCCCTCCTCAGGTGCGGCAGGCGCCGTTCCGGTATCCGCCCTGCCCATCAGCATATTTCCCAGCATCAGCAGGCACAGGAGCAGGCATACGCCTAAGATTACGGTATAGACTGCGCTTTTTTCCTCCTGCATGGCGGGTGCCTCCTTTTTTGCTTCTTGCAACAGCTTATGCGGGATTGGGGTTTATATGCGTGCTATCAGATACGGAATTGGAGCCAACCTTTGTCTATGAGGTTCGCCGCACCCGCGGCACAAGGTGAATTGCCTAAGGGCAAGAGAAGCCACACTGGGGGTGCCCCGCCGTGCAACCCATCTGCACATTGCTTCACCGCAGGGTCAATCTCCATTTTCAATTCTCAATCACTGCTCCGGATACGAAAAAAGCACCGCTTTCGCGGTGCTTTCAGTCTGTCGATAAAGTCAATCTATCATTTTTACTTTTCGTGCGGCAGCACGCATAAAATAGAATTTGCGCAGCAAATTCATAATTCCCGGGGGCGTGTACCTCGGGAATTATACAAGGGACGAAAAATTGTGCCCGTAGGGCGCGGCTTTTCGTCAAGATTCGATTGAAAGCGTGGTTTCAATCGAGAGGCTGTTCGGAAAACAAAGTTTTTCGACAGCCTCAAAGCACCGCTTTCGCGGTGCTTTTCGCATTTCTTTAGAAGAACTTATCCTTAATGCCGAGTGCAAAGATGATGAGCACGATAATCGGCAGGATATAGCTTACATAGAAGCGGATATTATCCTTGACCTTGAGTCCGCCGCCTTCGTTGGCCTCCTCCTTGAAGTTCTTCCAGCCCCAGCCGCAGCGGGAGGTGCAGAACAGCAGGTAAACCAGCGAACCGAGCGGCAGCCAGATGTTAGACACGAGGAAGTCCTCGAGGTCGAGCACGTTCGAGCCTGCGCCGAACGGCTGGAAGCCGGACCAGACATTGAAGCCGAGCACGCACGGCAGCGACAGCAGGATCATCAGCACGATGTTGATGGCTGCAGTCTTTTTACGGCTCCAGCCGGTCAGATCCATGCAGCAGGACATGATGTTCTCGAATACAGCGAGGACGGTCGAGAAGGCCGCAAACGCCATGAATACGAAGAACAGACTGCCCCACAGGCGACCGAACGCCATGTGGTTAAAGATATTCGGCAGCGTGACGAAGATCAGGTTCGGACCGCTGTCCGGTGCCACGCCGAAGGCAAAGCACGCCGGGAAGATGATCAGACCGGCAGTAAATGCTACGAACGTATCCAGAATCGCAACATTGACGGCCTCGCCGAGCAGCGCACGGCCCTTGCCGATATAACTGCCGAAGATAGCCATCGCGCCGATGCCGAGCGACAGCGTGAAGAACGCCTGATTCATCGCGGCAACGATAACATTGGCGATGCCGCACTCCTGCATACGGCCGAGATCCGGAATCAGATAGAAGCGCAAACCCTCGCCCGAGCCTTCGGTCATGATGCTGTTGATCGCCAGAACGACCATGATGGCCAGCAGAATGATCATCATCACCTTGGTAACGCGCTCCAGACCGCCCTGCAGACCGAACGAGTTAATCATAAAGCCAATGACAACAACCGCAACCATGCAGACCGTCATAACCACCGGCTTGCCGAGCATTTCCGGGAAGGCTGCCTGCACCTGCTCACCGGTCGCGCCGACAAATCGGCCGCTGACCGTCAGGTAGAAGTAGTACAGCATCCAACCGCACACGGTGGTGTAGAACATCATCAGCAGATAGTTGCCGATCATCGCCAGATAGCCGTGGATATGCCACTTGCTGCCCGGCTTCTCGAGCGCCTGATACGCCCGAACCGGACTTTTCTGGCTCGCACGGCCGATGGCAAATTCCATCGTCATGATCGGCAGACCGAGGATGAGCAGGAACAGCACATAGCACACGACGAACGCGCCGCCGCCGTACTGACCGACCATCCACGGGAACTTCCATACGTTGCCCACGCCGATGGCGCAGCCTGCGGAAAGCAGGATGAAGCCGAGGCGCGAGCCGAGTCTTTCTCTTGGCATTGTTTATTTTTCCCCTTTTTTCTGTGCCGCGTATTGAGCAAACTGCAATATCGGCACGACTTACATACTATAATCAAGCGTCATGATTGTTCTTCGACGCGTGATTTCTCTAATTTTCGGATTTCTTTCCGTTTTTTACGCAGCTCGCGGAAGAAATTCCGCAGAATGTCCGCGCATTCCTGCTCCAGCACGCCGCTCACCAGCGCAGGCTGATGATTGTACGGCAGTGCGAACAGGTTTATCAGCGAGCCGCACGAACCGGCCTTCGGGTCGGGTGCGCCGTAGTACACGGTTTTCATGCGCGAGTTGATGAGCGCGCCTGCGCACATCGGGCACGGCTCGAGCGTAACGTACAGATCGCAGCGGTGCAGCCGCCAGCCGCCCAGCTTTTTGCACGCCTTCTCGATGGCCTCGATTTCTGCATGGTGCAGTGCGTTTTTCTTTGTTTCCCGTCGGTTGCGTCCGCGTCCGACAATTTTGCCGTCGCAGACAACCACCGCGCCGACCGGCACTTCGCCTTCGTCCGCCGCCTTTTGCGCCAGCTTGAGCGCGGCCTTCATATATTTTTCCTGTTCGGTCATAAATTCCTCAGATTTTCCCGAGCAGACGCGCCTTCGCCTGCTCAAATTCTTCGCGCGTGACAAAGCCGCGCTCGCACAGCCCTGCCAGAACGGAAAGCTGCTCGACCGGTGTCGGTGTGCGGTCGCTCAGCGCCACCTCGTCAAATTCCTTTTCCGGAATGAGCGCGTCAAACGCCGCAAGGCTGTCCGGCGAAAACCGCAGGTCCACGCGCCGGTTTTCCCACTGCACCCGAAGCTGCACATAGCGTTCATCGTGCTGCACCTGCTCGGTGCGGACCGGTTCGGACTGCACCGCCGCCTCGATGGCGCGTCCATGCGGATTGAACGAAAACGGATGTTCCCAGCCTGCCCAGTATGCCGCCGAGCGGTCAACGGTCACGCCGCCGCCGGATACGCGCGTTTCCGTGCGCATGCCGCCGCACAGACGGTAAAACCGGATTGCCTGCACCGGCAGTTCGCCGCTGTACAGGTTGTCCTTGCCCGTGTAAAGGTTTCTGTCGCGCCGGAAAAAGCACAGCGTATCGCCTTCGCGCCAGACCTCCAGCTTGCCCTTTGACAGCAGTTCACCGCCATCCGTCACCCTCACCAGAAAGGACTTTTCAGGCGGGTTCTTCGGCTCTCCGGCACTGCGGCAGTCCAGTCCCCATTCCTGCAGCACCGCAAGGTTTTCCGCACGGTACGACACGGAAAGCGCCGCCTTTGTGCCGCGCACATCGGTCAGCGTCAGCGCGATCGGACGCACCTTGTACACGCGGAGCAGACCCTGTATTTCGTCCGGCTCGCTTGACACCGGCTCAGCGCCGAGTGCATAGCTGTGCTTGTCCAACGTGAGCGGCAGCTGTTCGCTGCCCTCGTCGGTCGGCATCAGCGTCCACGCCGCCGGCTCGGAAAATAAGTAATAGCGTCCCGCCGGTACGAACGGTGCGTCCTCTCGAATGGTTGCAACTACGTTTTTACTCATCAAGATTCACCTGCCCCACAATAAAGCCAATCTTAAAAATTTCAATTTGCCTGCAAATTGCATACAGGGGTATGAATACCCCCTATAAAGCGTCAGCGCGCTTTCATTTGTCTTTGCCGCGAAAGATTCATCGTGCCGTCCTGCATTTTCGACAGGTTTTCCAGACAGTTGCCGGTACCGTACGCCACACACGAAACCGCTTCGTCCGCAACGCGCGTCGGAATGCCGGTCTTGGAGGCGATCAGCTTATCAAAGCCCCAGATCAGCGAACCGCCGCCTGTCATGGTGATGCCGTTGGCGGAAATGTCGCCGGTCAGCTCGGGAGGTGTGCGCTCGAGCACCCAGTGCACCGCCTCGACGATCGCCGAGGAGACCTCCTCGAGTGCATCGAGAATCTCACTTGAGCTTACGGTAAACGTGCGCGGCAGACCGGTCATCAGACAGCGTCCCCTGACCTCCATGATCGCTTCCTCGCTGCGCGGATACACACAGCCGACCGTGCGCTTGATCTCCTCTGCCGTGCGGTCACCGATCAGCGCATTATGCTTGCGGCGGACGTACTTGACAATGGCCTCGTCGAACTTATCGCCCGCGACCTTGATGGACGTGGACTCGACAATGCCGCCGAGCGAAATAACCGCCACGTCGGTCGTGCCGCCGCCAATATCGACCACCAGATTGCCGTTGGCCCTGTTGATATCGATGCCCGCGCCGATGGCCGCCGCGACCGGCTCCTCGACCAGAAAAACGCGCTTTGCGCCCGCCTGCGTGCCCGCATCAATGACGGCACGCTCCTCCACCTCGGTGATGATGGACGGCACACAAATGACCACATTCGGCTTGAACAGGTGGATGCCCTGCACCTTTGCGATGAATTCCTTGATCATGCGCTCGGTCATCTCGTAATCCGAAATAACGCCCTCGCGCAGCGGACGGATGGCGACAATGTTGCCCGGTGTACGGCCAAGCATGCTCTGCGCTTCCTCGCCCACGGCAAGGATTTTACCGGAAACCTTGTCCACCGCCACAACGGACGGCTCGTTAAGTACAACACCCTTGCCCTTTACATAGACCAGCACGGTTGCCGTGCCGAGGTCGATGCCGATATCGCTCGAAAAAAGCGACATCTTTTTCGCGATTCTTTGCAGAAAAGAAGCCATATTTCATTCCTTTCTCCGCGCTCTGTTCGCGTGGATTGACAGTATTACCATTATACAGATTTTGTGCGCCATTTGCAAGACTCCGGGGCAAATACCGAAAATTCGACAGTGAAACCGGCATCACTCTGGCAGCGTGTCCTTATACTGCTGGAATCTTACATCGTTTTCCACCTGTTCTTTATAGGCTGCATACGCCTCCGCCAGCGTGTCATATTTCGTTCCTGTGGTATAATCCTTAAAGGTGCTGTAACTGTAGATATGGTCCGCAATCGCAACATATTTTTGGCCGTTGTTGCTCCGGGCCGCGGTGGTCGTTTCAGAGATGTAATAGCCGCCGCTCGCCGGGCTGACAATGACCGGTATCTGCTTGCCCGCACCGACGGCATTTGTATCGACCGATGTCCAGAACAAATAGCGGTTGCTCTTATTCGTGGAACTGCCGAGAAACGCCCATGTGCCATTTTTCAGCAGGCTGTCGCTTCTCATCTCCTTCTCCACCAAGGGCACCATAGTGGAATTGGGGCACTTCGAGTCGATCTCAAAATTCGAATTATTCTTCAGTGTCTTCAAAATGCCGGTCCGATCGAGTATGTCGTGCAGCTTCTCGTCCCATTTGATCGTGCTGTCCGCTGTGCTCTTGCCTTTCCAGTCAAACACGATCACAGCCGCTGCCCTGTCATAGTACACCTCGCATTCCCCGCCCGCGGTAGGGATTCCTTTCCAGTTCGCGGTATCGCCTTCATCCTTATAATGGGTAACGCCTGCAATTGTAATGGGATCTCTCGACTGCCAGTCATCCTGCTTCTGCTTCAGCCTGACCGTCTTGCTCATGTTTTTGCTGTCCTGCTCCGTAACCGCAGTCAGCACATCGATATACGCCGCCCGCACCTCGATGAGGTCGGATGCCTCCAGACTTCTCTCGATATACTGTATCAGCGCCGGTATCATAAATGCCGCAAGGATCGCCAGAATGACCAGCACAACGATCAATTCCACCAGCGTAAATCCCTTGCGGGTATTTTGCTCTTTCTTCTGCATTTTATCAGCACCTTTTACTGAGTTTCGGCAACTCCGGGAAATATGAACTTTTCGCTAAAACCCCCGGAAAGCTATATACCGTCTATGTTTTTTCGTTTTGTCCATTGCTTTTCAAAATGAACGTTTCATCTATTTTGAACGTTTCATTCCGTTCATTATAACATGCCTTTGCCGTATTCTTCAAGCGCTATGCCAATCTGCTGATTAGAAAAAATGAATCTCTTTTATGCGCCTGCCATTGCAATAGGTGTATGCCGTGAAGCCGCGTTTCTGCTTCATCAATCTGTCCTTGATTGATATGTAATACTTATGATTGCAGTCTGGACATTTCCACCACGGTGTGGACAAATCCACAAAGCGACAAACCACATTGTCCGCAAATAATGATCTGGTGATAACCGATTATTGTTCGACCATTCCGTTGCTAATTCTGAATTGCCTGTTTTAACTGTATATAACTCTGCTCTTCAAGGAACTTTACTGTAAATCTCCGAATCAGTGCTTCGCTGTGAAGGCGCCCCAAGACATCTTCATAGTTTCCTCCAATAGCTTCATAGCACTCTCACATTGTCAAACTTTAGTCCTCCTGTCAATTTTATTCCACTAATTCATGAACCTCTGCTAATCAATTATATACATACCTTAAAATTGTTTTTATAACTTCATCAATCACAATCGGCTTTGACAAATGTGCGTTCATTCCTGCATCCAGTGATGCCTGAACATCTTCTGCAAATGAATTAGCTGTCA
>ERZ832973.139-NODE-139-length-99849-cov-36.064894_pt1 | contig 99849 bp, 79 predicted proteins | sample MGYA00519950_ERZ832973 | MGnify/ENA primary metagenome ERZ832973 (study PRJEB31850, sample SAMEA3708734) | human gut metagenome | biome: human gut; feature: human-associated habitat; material: faeces | place: China | collected 2014 ... | reverse complement strand
GGCCTCGACCTTGGCAAGGTCGCGCTCCACCAACTGAGCCACTCGCGCATTTCTTATTGTTTTGTGTTCTTGCTGAACACAAGACATAATATACAGGATAACCCTCTTTCTGTCAATCATTTTTACGCAAAAAAATAAAGTTCGAAATTATACTGTATTTTCAGAAAATTCATTCAATTATTTACTCAGAGTATACGATCAAATAAACCGCCCCGGAACCTTCCGCTTTAAGCATCCGGATCCGGGGCAATTCTCTATCACTATAAAACTTCTTTTATTATCTTTTTTGCATCTCCGACAAAAGAAATATGTTTTTATTCTACCGTTACAGATTTTGCAAGGTTTCTCGGCTTATCCACATCAAGACCTTTTGCAACACTGACATAATATCCAAACAGCTGCAGCGGAATAATCGCCAGACTGGTGGCAAAATGCGGATTTGTCTTCGGTACATAGACGGAAAAGTCTGCGGTATCCTCAATACTGTAATTTCCGTATGTGGTCAGTCCCATCAGATATGCACCACGGCTCTTCACTTCTACCATATTGCTGACCGTCTTTTCATACAAATTGCTCTGGGTCAGGATACCAACTACCAGTGTATTATCCTCTATCAGGCTGATGGTTCCGTGTTTTAACTCTCCGGCTGCATAAGCCTCGGAATGAATGTAACTGATTTCTTTCATTTTCAGACTGCCTTCCAGACTGATGGCGTAATCCAGTCCACGTCCAAGGAAGAACATGTCTTTTGCATTTGCATATTTACTTGCAAACCACTGAATCCGCTCTTTGTCATCCAGGATTTTCTGGATTTTTTTCGGAAGTGTCTGCAGTTCTGCGATCATTTTTTCACAGTCTTCATCACTGAGCAGCCCTCTGATCTGTGCAGTACGCATTGCTACCAGATACATAGCCACCAGCTGTGTACTGTATGCTTTTGTAGTGGCAACGGAAATCTCCGGACCAGCATATGTATACAGTGTATAATCGCTCTCGCGGGCAATGCTTGAACCAACGACATTGACAATGCCCAGAACTGCTGCTCCTTTTTCCTTTGCCAGACGCAGGGCTGCCAGACTGTCTGCTGTCTCTCCGGACTGAGAAATGATCACTACCAGTGAATTTTTCACCAGGATTGGATTACGATACCGGAACTCAGACGCGATATCAATTTCTACCGGAATCTGAGTCATATCTTCCAACACATATTTTGCTGCCATCGCAACATGATATGCCGAGCCGCAGCCTATGATGTAAAAACGCTCGATAGAAGCCAGTTCTTCATCCTCCAGACCAATCTCTGAAAAATCTATCTGATTTTCTTTCAAATAAGCACCAATGGTATCCTGAACGGCTTTTGGCTGTTCATGGATCTCTTTTAACATAAAATGCTCATAACCGCCTTTTTCTGCTGCCTCAGCATCCCATTTGATCTCTACCATCTCTTTTTCAATTTCTTCTTCATCTGTATTGAAAAAATGGATTTCATCTCTGGTCAGCACTGCAATCTCCATATTATCAATATAATATACGTTACGTGTCTGATCCAAAATGGCAGGAACATCAGATGCGATCAGAGATGCACCTGCTGTTTTTCCAATGATCAGCGGACTGTCTTTTCTAGCCGCAAATAATTTGTCCGGATAGTCTTTGAACAGCACGCCAAAGGCATAAGAGCCTCTGATGTGCAGCATTGCTGTGGCAATGGCAGACAACGGTGATGCTGTTTTCTTATAATAGTAATCAATCAGTTTTACGGCAACTTCTGTATCCGTTTCGGAATAAAATGTATAACCACGTTTTACTAATTTTTCTTTTAATTCCTGGAAATTCTCAATAATTCCATTGTGTACCAGCACGACATTTTTCCCTTCGGAACAATGCGGATGCGCATTTGTCTCAGATGGCTCACCGTGTGTTGCCCAGCGGGTATGACCGATACCACAGCTGCCATATACCGAATGACCTTCATCGGTCTTTTCAATCAGAGTTTTCAGACGTCCTTTTGCTTTTACAACTTCAATCTCACCGTTAGTTTCATTACGGACTGAAATTCCGGCTGAATCATATCCTCGATATTCCAGTTTTGCCAGACCGGCAAGCAATATTGGAGCAGCCTGCTGATCACCAATATATCCTACAATTCCACACATGATAATTTCTCCTTTCACCTTTCCACTTCGTGCTTTGCGTTTCACTCATATTCAAGTCGAACGCTGCATCTGTATATTTCCCTTTTTCTTTTGTTTCAACAGTTATATTTTTCTTTCAAAAAGCAAACCACAACTTGCATCATAACATACTATTTTTACTGTTGCAATACTTCCAACGCTTTCTGGATCTGATTATCATATTCTACGCTGTATCCAGCACCTTCCGGACCGGTAAATTCATACTCCAGTTCTTCGTCCGGGGTGATTCCGATTCCCTGAATACAAGTTCCGCTCGGTGTAAAGTAGCGGTTTGTTGTGATTTTGAAAGCACTTCCATCCTTCAGAGTCAGAATGGACTGAACCACACCTTTTCCATATGTGGTAGTTCCAATGATGGTTCCTGCTTTTCGATCCTGAATCGCACCTGCAAAAATCTCAGAAGCACTGGCACTGTAACCGTTTACCAGAACCGCCAGCGGCAGATCCAGTGTTTTCTCATCCGTAGAAGTATAGTCTACTCGTTTTCCACTTCTGTCTTCGGTATAAACCAACAACCCTTTCGGCAAAATATCATCCAGCATATCGCAGACAGATGTCAGCATACCACCCGGATTAGAACGCAGATCCACAATCAACGCAGTCATTCCGTCTCCCTGCAGACTGTCCAGTGCTTCCTCAAACTGCTCTGCCGTGTGCTCGGTAAATTCTGTCACCTGTATGTAACCGGTATGATTCTCCAGCATCTGTGAAGAAACTGTCGGTAATACAAGATTTTTTCTCGTAATATCAAATTCCAGATTTTCAGCTTCCCCGCTCCGGGCAATTACGAGATGTACCTGGGAATCTTCCTCGCCACGGATATGATTCACAAATTCTGTCAGATCCATGGATGCTGCCTCATAGGAATCTGCTGAGATGATCACATCGCCTTCCTGCAGTCCACTCTCCTGCGCCGGTGATCCATCGTATACATGAAGGATTGTCACTGCTTTGCTGTCATCGTCCTGCTGCAGGCTGGCACCGATGCCACAGTAAGTACCCGACACACTGGTATCAAAAAGTTCCTTCGCCTCCTCTGTTGTATAATACTGGGAATATACATCCAGATTATCAAACAGACCGGCATAAAGTCCTTCCTCCAATGTCTCCGTATCCACATCCTCATAATAATTGGACTGAATATAAGAAGCCAGCGACTCAATCTTCTGCTCCGTATCACGGTTGAGCAAATCACCGGAGCTTCCGGCAGACAAAAGTCCCAGCCCGCTTGTTGCCCAGAACATGACACCGCACACCACTGCCATAGTCACTGCGCCTACGGCAAATCCTTTTCCAAATCCACTTTTTTTCTTTTTTTTCTTTTTCCTTTTTCCATCCTGTCCCGTCGGTACAGCTTCATATTCGGAACTCTGCTCCGCTGTACTTACCTGTATTTCCTGTTCATCCTGATTCATTCTGATCTTCTAACTCCTTTTTACCCTTTGAGATAATTACCCGGATCCACATACTTTCCATTTAATTGAACGCCAAAATGCAGATGCGGTCCGGTAGAAACACCGGTACTTCCTACTTTTGCAATCGTCGAACCACGACTCACACTCTGTCCCTGGGATACAAGGACTGCCGAGCAGTGCTCATAAATTGTAAACAGACCACCACCATGACTTAAAATCACATAATTCCCAAGTACACTGCTGTATCCGGTAGATGTCACCACACCATCTGCAGCTGCCACAATAGCCGCTCCCGCAGACGCTCCGATATCATATCCCTGATGATAACTTGTCGCTCCGGCTGTCGGTTTATCACGATATCCGAATCCACTGGTAATTTTATGGCTGGAGGGACACGGCCAGGTAAACACACCACCTTCATAAACGTCATTCGTATTCACATTTGAATCAGCGGAAGCATTGTTTTTCTGAACTTCCTGCTGTTTTTTCTCTTCTGCCGCTTTTTTCGCTGCTGCTTCTGCTGCCAGCATCTCCTGGATCAGCTGATTTTCTGCCTCAATCTCCTGCTGATACTGCTGAGCATTCTGTTCCGCCTCAGAGATTCCCTGACGCACACCAGACAGCTGAGTCTCTTTTTCCTGCATCAGAAGATTAACTGCCTGCTGCTCCTCTTCCAACTGTGCCTGCAAGGCTTCCAGATCCGCCTTATCTTTCCGGATCGTCTCTTCCGCATTCTGGATCAATGCCTGGGTCTGCTGATATTCTTCCAGTTTTGCCCGGTCATACTGCATCATGGTGGACATATAATCCACCTGCTTGAGCATTTTCGCAAAACTTCCGGATTCCAGCAAAGCTTCCAGATAACCGATACCGGAGTTCTGATACATATATCGTATGCGAACTTTCATACTTTCATACTGCTCGGATTCATCTGTTCTGGCTGCCTCCAGCTGATTTTGTGTATCCAGCAATTCTTTATTTTTTTGTCTCGTCTGTGCTTTAAGAGTATCGATATTTCCGGAAATCACGTTCAGTCTGTCATCCAGTTCCCTGACTGCCTCCTGAATATCTCCCTCCTGATCCTGTAACTGTTCAATCAACGCCTGGGCATCATTCAGGTCGTTTTCCAATTGTGTCTTCCGCTTCTGCGCCTCAGAAATACTCCCAGAAGCAGCAGAAGCGCCGGCACTTCCTGCTATCGTTGCAAGAAATACCGCCGCCATAACAACTCCTATGATTTGTCTGATGTTTCTTTTTACCATCAAATCAATCTCCTATATTCTATGCTTTTCTGCCGTCTGTCATTCTGCCTGAAACATCACAACGCTATCATATATCCACTATTCTACTTGAAAACAGCATTGCATTTTTCTGAAGTCTGACCTCTTATACATTAATATGTTTGTGAACCGTTGCTTTACTTCCGATATATCCAATACCAACACCGAGAATCAGACCTACCGGAACCAGAACCTCGAATACCGTCTGCACCGGAAGGAACGTCAGCAGATTATTCAGGAAACCAAAACGGCTTGCCACATAAGTAATAATTTTTCCATACATAGCATACAGAATGCACAATGGAATGACCGCTCCGATCAGTCCGATCAGAATACCTTCCACAATGAATGGTGCACGCACGAAGAAATCTGTCGCTCCGATCATCTTCATAATGCCGATTTCTTCCCTGCGGACTGCAATACCGGTACGAACGGTGTTGCTGATCAGGAATACTGCCACGCAGATCAGGATTACAATAATAACAGCCGATACGATACTTACCAGACGATTAAAATCGGTCAGCGTATTTGCCACCATCTCAGACTGTCTTACTTTGCTGATATGATCCTGGCCTTCCAGGTAAGATACCAGACTGCTCTGCTGGGAAATATCTTCCATGTAAATCTCATAGTTTGCTTTGTCAGACAGAGGGTTGTCAGATCCGAAGCTTGCTGCTGCCGCTTCATCTCCATCAAAATACTCCAGCTTATATTCCTCCCATGCCTCATCCGCAGACACGAAATTAAAACTGGATACTTCCGGTCTCATTGCGATTTTCTGACCGATCTCATCAATCTCATCCTGTGTCGTTCCCTCATCGAAAAATACTGTGATCGCCACACTGGATTCCACGTCTTTTACAACATGCTGAAAGTTCGCCACAATGGCATAAAACATACCAAACATAAAGATACATGCTGCCATGGTTGCAATGGAAGCAATCGAAAACATCTTATTTGTCCAGATATTCTTGATACCCTGTTTGATGGTATATCCAAATGTACTAATTTTCATCTTCATCACCGCCCATCTTTACGTCACTTACTACATGACCCTGCTGCAAGGTAATGACACGTTTTTTCATTGCCTCTACAATTTCCATGTTATGACTTACCACAAGCACTGTCGTGCCTCGTTTGTTAATCTCATCCAGGAGCTTCATGATCTCCCACGCATTGTTCGCATCCAGGTTACCGGTAGGCTCATCTGCCAGCAGGATCTTCGGTTCATTGATCAGTGCTCTGGCAATGGCCACACGCTGCTGCTCTCCACCGGATAACTGATTCGGTTTTGATTTATATTTTGCCGCAAGTCCTACCAAAGATAATATTTTTGGCACTTTTTCCTTAATGGAACGGTTCGGTGCTGAGATAACACGCTGTGCAAATGCTACGTTTTCATAGACATTTCGATCCTTTAACAGACGGAAATCCTGGAACACACAGCCCACATTCCTTCGGAACCGTGGAATCTGACGACGCGGGATCTGTGACAGGATCTTGTCATTGATCACAATGGTCCCTGAAGTCGGCTCCAACTCCTTAAGCAGCAGTTTAATCAGCGTGGATTTGCCGGAACCACTGTCTCCCACTACAAATACAAACTCGCCTTCATCTATCTGAATATTAATATCAGACAGCGCCGGTGCGCCTTCTGTATATGACTTACTTACATCTTTTAACGTAATCATACTTATTCTTGTCCTCCTTCATTCAACTCTTCTGTATCAGCATAAAATGGGGGCACGAAAAACTGTTCTTTTGTGCCCCCAAACACTTAGCAATTAATAATCTAATGTTTCCATATATTTCATATATTTTACAACCATCAGCGCAATTTTAAATGTGATGGCGTCTTCGAATACTCGCAGATCCAGTCCGGTGCTCTTCTGAAGCTTATCCAGACGGTACACAAGTGTATTTCTGTGAATATACAGCTGACGGGATGTCTCTGAAACATTCAGGCTGTTCTCAAAAAACTTGTTGATAGTGGTCAGCGTCTCCTCATCAAAATCATCCGGTGATTTACCGCCGAAGATTTCTTTGATAAACATTTTACATAATGGCAGCGGCAGCTGATAGATCAGTCGGCCGATACCGAGTGCGGAATATGCAATGATATTGCGCTCCTCAAAGAAAATCTTGCCTACATCCAGTGCCATCCGTGCCTCCTTGTAGGAACGTGACACTTCTTTTATCTCGCCTACCACAGTGCCGTAAGCGATGTGGATATCAGAGTCTCCCTTGAACAGTCCGAGAATCACTTCTGCGGTCTTGTTCAGATCTGCTCCGCTGTCAGAATCATCCACTTCTTTTACTACGATGATATTCTTCTCATCCACGGCAGTTACAAAATCTTTATTTTTTCCTTCAAAAATACTACGTACCTTTTCCAGCTCATTGCCTTCTTTATCCCGGTTCGTCTCTATAATATATACAACTCTCCGGACATCAGTTTCAATATGCAGCTTTTTGGCACGATTGTAAATATCTACCAGCAAGAGATTGTCCAGCAAAAGATTCTTGATAAAATTGTCCTTATCAAAACGTTCCTTGTATGCAACCAGAAGATTCTGAATCTGAAAACTTGCGATTTTTCCGATCATATAGACATCATCGCTGTCTCCATTTGCAAGCAGCACATATTCCAGTTGATGTTCATCAAATACTTTAAAGAAATGACATCCTGATACTACCTGGCTGTCCGCCGGAGATTCTACCAATGCCATCGCCGGGCTGACATAGCGATCTGCTTCCGCAAATGTAGTCGCCAGAATTTTGCCTTCCGTATCAATGATACACAAATCTATCCTTGTAATATTTTTTAATCCATCAATCGTATTTTGCAATATCTGATTTGAAATCATAATGAAAAGCCCCCCTGCATATTTTATACAACATTCACAATAACCAATTCTATTTTTTTCATATATTTTTATTATGCAGTTCTATTTTAAGACAAAAGCCCCAAAAAAGTAAAGAGGAAATGCAATTTTTTTTATGCATTTCCCCAACTTTTAGATTTTGTTCACATTTTCTCGGAATAAGACTGGAATCCTTCTCCCCAGACCTCCCTCGCATCACAGATAATAAGGAATGCTTTTGGGTCTGTTTTCATGGCGATTTCCTTCAGCCAGACAATCTCTTTTCTTGATACCACACACAGGAGCATACATTTTTCCTGCCGGGTATACATGCCTTTTGCATGCAGACCGGTCATACCACGGTCCAGTTCCATCATAGTAGCCTGTGCAATCTCCTCGCTCTTCTCTGACAAAATATACACTGCTTTGGACATTTTGAATCCTTCTACTGTTAGATCCGACACTTTTGTCGTAATCACGATGGCTATGATCGCATAAAGTCCGCTCTTCAATCCAAACAGTGATAATCCCGCCAGCACGATCACTGCATCGATGACCTGCATGATACGCACAATCGAATACTGTTGAAATTTCATGTGGAGCAACGCCGCCAGCATATCGGTTCCGCCGGTAGTACTCCGGGTGCGCAGCACCAGACCGATACCAAATCCCATGATACCGCCACCAAAGGCACAACCGATGACCATGTCATCCCCTGCCAGATTCCATGCCGGCAGGATAGACAGCCAAAGTGACAACAGGATCATCGCAGCAAAAGACTTTCCGGCAAATGTCTTTCCTTTCTTCCAAAATGCCCACAGAAATACCGGTATATTCAGCAGCAATGACGATACTCCCAGCGGGATACCGCCCGGTACCATATGTTCTGTAACCGCTTTGATCAGAATTGCAAGACCTGAAAATCCTCCGGTAACCATATCCAACGGTTCATAAATACATTTTACCGCAAAAGCAAGCAGCAATGTTCCTGCCAGAAGCAGAAGCAAATCCAGCAGACCTTTTTTTGTTCTGTCTTTCATAACTGTAAATCCCCTCTATCCCCATTCTGTAACCATCACCGTTCAGTGGCGTCCTTGCAGAAGTGGGAGTCTCAACTCAGGCTGAGATGATCAGTTTACTTTTTCTTCTCCCTCTGCTTCATAAGATTGTATCTGGCGCTTCATTTTACGCCGCGCCAGCAGTCTCTTGCAGAGACCTGCCGTTTTTTTCTTTTTTTCTGTAAATGTATTCTCTGTGCCGACACCGAACCAAAGCCGTACATTCAGCATTTTTCTGTGCTGTGCCAGAAAAATCTCCTGCTGCGGCGTCGGAAGCATAACCAACAGCAGATGTGGTGCTACTGCATTGATTTCATTTACAATTTGTTCTGTATCCTCTTCACATTCTTCCCAGACTGCATCTCCACAGATCCTTGCCACATCGCCATAGGTATGATCCAGAAAGGAACACAGTTCATCCATCTGCGCTCTCGTATCTGTCAGCAGATAAATGCTGTGACGGTCTCTGGCAATATTACGCAGTGCCTCACTGGCAAATCGGTGTTCCCTTGCTTCCTCCAGCCATTTGTGGGATGTCACTCCCAATTCCATCAAAATCTCCTTATCTGATGGAATAACCAGATCTATATCCTCCAGACACTGACGGACTTCTTCCTCTTCCCCTGCCGTCACAACCGTTTTCATAGATACTGCCTCCACTGCATGCAGACCGTCTTCCTGTATATAATGTTCTATTTTATGAAGTGCTTCCCGCAGGCTGCAAATATCAATACGCACACCTGCCAGTTCTTTTCTACTACTCATTTTGTCCCATTTCTTCCAATATTATTTCAGGAATTATTCTCCATTGAACCTTTATACAATAATTGGTCTCATACGTCAAGTAATTTCCCTCTTTATTCAAAAAATGTGGACATTCATTGCCTTTTTTCGCACTTATGCACAAAGTTATGCACAATATCAACAAGAAAGTGTGCTGTTTACAAACTTATCATTTCAGTTTCAGTTTGTAAACAGCACACACTTCTATTTTCTGATCTGATTATCTCAGCTTTCGCTGACCAGAATCCCGCACCAAGTCTCACCTGCGTTCGACTTGAATTTGGAAATACTACATCACTCTGCGGACTGCAAGAATTTTTTTATAAGTCGCAGTAGATACTTTGATACCATCTTTTGGATTGCTTGCGTGAACGATCTTACCGCCGCCAAGATAAATTGCCACATGACCGCTATAACAGATGATATCTCCCGGCTGTGCCTCGGAATAACTTACTCCACGACCGACTCCACGCAGTGCAGAAGAAGAGTGTGGAAGGGAAATTCCATAATGTGCATATACCTGCATAACAAATCCGGAACAATCCACACCTTTTGTCAGGCTTGTACCACCCCACACATACGGATTACCAAGAAACTGTAATGCATAGGAAGTAACAGAACCACCGGAGGAACTTTCCTTCTGTTCAGATACCTGTGGTTTTTCTGCATACTGATACATATCTGCCACAGAAGCGAATTCCGTGGAAATATAACCTTCGCCATCTGCTGTCTCAACTTTTACCCATCCCGGAATCTGCTCATCCAAAACTTTCAACTGCTGATCCTGACCTACTAATGTCACAACTGCTGCCTCTGTAGATGCCTCACTGCGGACTTTTAATGTTTCTGTATTGACCTGTGCCATTCTTGTTTTTACAGAATTCAGTAAATCCTGATTTCCAACTGCCAGATACTCTGCCTTAACATAACCACTGACTGATCCGGATGTGATCTGGTACCAGCCATCCACAGCACCTGTGATTTCAGCCACTGCGTTATTTTTCATAATTCCGACTACCTCACTGTCTGTGGACGCTTCACTGCGGACATTCAGATAATTATCAATCTGAGCGACCCCCATATTCTGTACCAATGCAGCCTGCTCTGCTGCTGTCTGTGCATTTGCCTGTGCCACTGCCAGGGATACACCGGAAATCGGTGCTGCCACCACGTTGCCCACAATGTTCAGATCTGCTGCCGGTGCAGCCTGTACTCCGGTCGCTCCGCAGGTAAAGATCAAGGTTGTTACGATTAAGGTTGCGATTGCCTTTTTATTTCTGTATTTCATCCGTTCTGTTACTCCTTCAAGTCAAACTCTTTATAAATATTACTTTTATTTTTAAATTGTTACATTTTTGTTACACCAACGAAATTCATTATAGCAACGGAACCGCAATATGTCAATGTTTTACACAAGATTTTGGGCAAAAAAAGAAACAGAATTGTAACAATTCTGTTTCTTTTGTAAAGTGTTTAAACTATTTTATTGTCCGGCATGGTTGTTTTCCGGAGTCAGTGCCTGAATGAGCTGGTTCAGCCACCCCTCACCAGTATGCACATTGCACACCTCTGTCGGCATCTTATCCTCACCGGATCCTTTTTTCATAAATGTCTTTGTCTCTTTGCTGCTCTCCGGACAATATTCCCCGGCAAGCAGGCCGGAATCTTTGCAGATCACTGCCGTCTGATGCAGATCGCATTTTTCCGAAGGTTCTGTACCTTCTGCAAAATACTCTGTCTCTGTCTCCGGACATACACCGGCAATGGCAATCTTGCCGGAAGTCTTGCAAACGCTGCTTACTTCCACATCTTCAGGCATCTCGAATTCCTTATATGCAAGACCTTCATGAAGCTGTTTCATAATATGATTCCACAGTATCTTGGGATAGCGGCTGGATTCCAATCTGGAGTAATCATCGTATCCCCCCCAGACCACACAGGTATAATACGGCGTATATCCTGCAAACCACGCATCTCTGGCAGCCTCAGATGTTCCTGCGGTTCCGGTCTTTCCTGCAATTGGCATTGTACCGAAATCTGCCAGTTTACCGGTTCCGTAAAGCACAACATCCTGCATGGCTGAAGTCAGTAAAAACGCCGTACTGTCATTGATAACCCGGTGTTTCTTCGGTTTCTTCTCCAGCAGCACATTACCATCCTGATCAAGAATTTTTGTGTACATCACCGGCTCTTTGTATACTCCCTGATTCGGCATAACTTCAAATGCGGCTGCCAGCTCCAGGTTTGTCACACCTCCGACACCAAGCGGAAGTGATTCCACAATATCATCCTTCGTCAGTGTCGAAATACCGAATTTTTTTGCCATCTCATATCCTGCCTGCGGTGTAATATCCTGTACTGTCTTCACCGCCACTACATTCACAGAATCCTGTATTGCTTCCCGGATGCTGGTATAACCACGGTATTTTCCATCCGCATTATGAATTTCCTGGCCGGAACTGTATGTGATCGGCTCGTCCAGCACCGTCGTTGCCAATGTATAGGAACCGTTGTCCAGAGCCGGTGCATAAGCTGTCAGGATCTTAAACGTAGAACCCGGCTGTCTCGTCACATCTGCGGCACGGTTTAATGTCTTGCTGGCGGTTTTTTCTCCACGGCCCCCCACCAGTGCCTTCACCTGTCCGGTACTCTGATCAATAATGGTTACGGAAGCCTGCGGCTGAATCGTAAAGGTTACAGACTCGCCCACTACAACTCCTCCATCGGAAACCATTGCTTCCCGATATGCATCGATAGCAGCCTGTGCTGCAGCTTCATTTTTATAATTCAGATTATAACCCGCATTGTTTCTTTTATAATAGGAAAGAAGACTCTGTTCGCTATAATGGTTTACGGAACCATCCGGCTGTTGTACGGACAGTGCATAGGAAAAAGAGATTTTCTTTTCTATATTATAATTGTTGTCGTCATTCACCTGTGTATCACAGATTTCCTGGATCTGCGGATCCTGGGTGGAATAAATCGTCAGCCCGCCGCTGTACAGTGCCTTATAAGCCTGTGCTTCTGAATAATCCAGTTCCTTCTGCAGATCATCAATGATTTCTTCCGTCAGTGCATCTACAAAATAAGAGGTCGCATTGCTGTCGCTGCTCTGCCACTTGGTATTTGTCTCCTGGATCCGGTCATATACATTATCCTGCATGGCTGCTTCATACTGCACATCATCGATATAACCCTGATCCCGCATATTCGTCAATACTTTCTCTCTCCGGACTGCGTTGTCCTCCGGATGGGAAATTGGATTATATTTGGACGGATTTTGCGTGATTCCTGCAATCACAGCACATTCAGAGAGATTGAGTTCTGATACATCCTTGCCAAAATAACGTCTGGAGGCCGCCTGGACACCCAGCGTATTCTGTCCCAGATTGATGGTATTCAGATAATTCTCCATGATCCAGTCTTTGGAAACCTTTTTTTCCAGCTGTAATGCCAGATATTGTTCCTGCAGTTTTCGTTTGACACGCTGAGAGGAATTCTCCGTTGTCCATCCGTCAAACACATTATTTTTCAGAAGCTGCTGCGTAATGGTACTTGCACCTTCGCTGAAATGCCCGGTAGTCACTCCTTTGATCCCTGCCCGGACAATCCCCCGCAGATCAATGCCATTGTGATCGTAAAACCGTTCATCTTCAATTGCCACAAAAGCTTTCTGAAGTTCCTCCGGAATCTCATCCAAAGTAACATAGACCCTGTTAGAACCGGTTCCCACCAGCTGTGCCGTCACATTTCCTTTTGCATCCAGCACGGTAGACATATACCCGGAAGGCGTCGCATCAATCTCATTGATATCCGGTGCTTCCGCGATTATCTGTTCCACATACTGATATCCGCGGTAACCGCCATAGCCAAGCACAAGCACAAAACATAACAATATGATCAGCAACGTCAGTGATTTTACCTTCCGCCGCATTACGGTTCCCCGGGAAGTCAGCTGCCATTTTATTTTTGCAGCATTCTTTTTACCATAATTCATAAAAAACCTCCAAATTGAGTTCCTATATTGCCTATCTTACCATTAATGCGATATACTGTCTATATTCAGAACCAGGCTCATTTATAAAAGATGTATAAAACACACATGAGACTTGTTCAAAAAAGTCCTGCGAAAAGGAGTCATTATGAGTTATAAAGTACTTTATCAGGCCGGCGAAGATGAAATTGAAGAGAAAAAATCCCGTTTCATTGCCCATACGCTTCCGGTCAATTCCGAGGGCGAAGCGGTTGCCTTCTTAAATAAGATCAAAAAAGAATACTGGGATGCACGACACAACTGCTACGCATACACCATCGGACGCAACAATGAATGTACCCGCTGCAGCGATGACGGAGAACCATCCGGCACTGCCGGCCGTCCAATCCTGGACGTACTGCTCCGGGAAGAAATCCACAACTGCATCGTGGTAGTCACACGTTATTTCGGCGGTACCCTGCTCGGCACGGGGGGGCTCGTCCGTGCATATCAGGCTGCCACACAGGCCGGGCTCGCTGCCAGCTACATCATAGAAAAACAGTTTGGGAAAAAGCTGCACCTTACCACAGACTATACCGGCATCGGAAAATTGCAATATCTGATCGCCCAAAACCAGGTTCTCACGCTGGACACCCGTTATACTGACTCCGTTACCATTGATCTGATGGTTCCGGAAGAGAAATTTGCAGATTTCTGTGCACAGGTCACGGAAGCAACCAGCGGGCAGGCACAGATGGATTCTGAAGATTTGGAGGAATTCGGCATTGTGAATGGCGAAATTATTTTTTAATTGTTATTTACAGTTTTTTTTGCTGCATATACATTAATTATCTGAATTTTAAACAAAAACAACCAAAAATTCAAACGCAGTTTTTTCAAAAAAGGGGTTGCAATCTTTGGAACATTGCCCTATAATAACACTTGTCGACAGGCACTGAGGAAAACACCTCAACAAAGAGCTTCGACGATAAGTAATGGCCCATCGCCAAATGGTAAGGCAACGGACTCTGACTCCGTCATTTCAAGGTTCGAATCCTTGTGGGCCAGTTCTTTAGAAAGCACCATGCAAATGGTGCTTTTTTGTTACACAGGAAATTACGTAATCCCAGTATTTTTAAGGAGGACGATGATATGTATCAATTTAAAAGCCGTGTCAGATTCAGCGAAGTGGACAGTCAGCTTCATATGACCCTTCCTTCCATCATCAATTATTTTCAGGACTGCAGCACCTTCCACTCTGATTCCATTGGATATGGGATAGAAGTTATGATGGAACAGGGATATGCCTGGATCCTCTCTTCCTGGCAGATCATCATCAACCGTTATCCAAAGTTCGGGGAAGAAATCACAGTCAGCACTTGGGCACACGGTTGGAAAGCGTTTTTCGGCTATCGTAATTTTAAACTGGAGGACACAGAAGGTAATCTTCTGGCCTATGCAAATACAAACTGGATCTATATGAATATCCGAACCGGACATCCGGAGCGGATTCCGAAAGAAATATGCGATCTTTATAAATGTGAACCTGCGCTTCCTATGGAGGAATCCTCCCGCAAGATCACACCATTGGCAAAAGGCACAGGCATTACGCCGATTCAGGTACACCGCTATGATATCGACTCCAACAACCATGTCAATAACGAACGCTATGTACCTATGGCCATGGAATGTCTGCCGGAAGGAGCACAGATTCGTCAGCTGCGGGTAGAATACCGCAATTCTGCCGTATACGGCGACACGATCTATCCGGTATACCATCAGGAAGAAGATCTATTGAAAGTGTCTCTGAACGACAGTGACGGAAAACCATATGCGATTGTTGAATTTCAGCTTGCACCGCTTTCGGATCAGGCTGATTAAAAAAACACAAAACAAGAAAGGACGGAAACACAAATGAAATTAGGAGAAAAGCAAACACTTACCGTAGTAAAACAGGTAGACTTCGGTGTCTATCTCGCAGAACAACCGGAGGATGAAACACGTGTCCTGCTCCCGGCGAAACAGGTTCCGGAAGGAACAAAACTGCACGACAAGCTGGAAGTCTTCTTATATAAGGATTCCAAGGATCGTCTGATCGCCACCACAAACGAACCGAAACTGACGCTTGGCGGCTTCGCAGTACTAAAAGTGCTACAGGTCACCAAAATCGGTGCATTCCTGGACTGGGGACTGGAAAAAGATCTGCTGCTTCCTTTTAAAGAACAGCTCCGCAAAGTACATGAGGGGGATGAAGTATTAGTTACACTGTATATCGACAAAAGCAACCGTCTCTGTGCCACCATGGAAGGCATTTACCATCTGCTTTCTACGGACTCTCCTTACAAAAAGGGAGATACCGTAACCGGTCGTGTTTACGAATTCAGCGAGAACTTTGGTACTTTTGTTGCCGTAGACGACAAATATTCTGCCCGTATCCCGGGATTCGAAAATACAACGACATTAAAGATTGGCGATATCATTGAAGCAAATGTCACAAACCGCAAACCGGATGGAAAACTCGATCTGACTATCCGCGCCAAAGCCTATGTCCAGATGAATACAGACGCAGAAGAAGTGTTACGGATCATCGATGAATACGGCGGAGTGCTTCCGTTTAATGACAAAGCTTCCCCGGATATTATCAAACGTGAGGCTCATATGAGTAAAAATGCTTTCAAACGTGCTGTAGGCCATCTCTACAAAGAACGCCTGATCGAGTTCACGGACAGAGGCATTCGCCGGATATAATTTCAATCCTGCGGCGATTGGATTTCCAAAATGATTACTTTCGCACAAACGAACCGAACATTTTATAACGTGAAAAAGAACCGGATTTTCTTCCGGTTCTTTTTCGTTTTTGATGTATATACTAACTAAGGGGATTAGATAATACCGTTTTTTAAACCTCAAAGATGAGATCGCCGTAAGATGGCATCGGCCATACTTTCTTATCTACAATAATCTCAAGTTTATCGATCGGTGCTCGAAGTTCAGCCATAGCAGTTGTCACTTCATCACGATAGTAAGCAGCACGCGCAGCACCGTCACCCATGGTCAGACCTTTGTCTGTTACCTCTTCCAGTTTTGCCAGAGCAACCTTCGCATCAGATAACAGTGCGGATGACTCCTGCAGTAACTCTGTCTGTACACTTACGTCACAATCGCAGGCAGCTTTCACAGCATTGATAGACTGTGCCAAAGCAGTAATATCTTTGATTACAGCCGGAATTAATGTCTTGTTTGTGATATTGATCATGGCTCTTGCTTCGATATTGATCTCTTTTGCATAAATCTCGTACTGAATCTCTTCGCGGGACTCTAATTCAGCTTTTGTAAATACGCCGAATTTTTCAAACATAGCGATTGCTTTATCAGTAGTCAGTGCCGGAATTGCGTCTACCATAGATCTGATATTCGGTAACCCTCTGCGTTCTGCCTCTTCTACCCATGCATCTGAATATCCGTCACCATTGAAGATAATTCTCTGATGCTCAGTCAGATATTTTTTAATCAGATCATGTGCTTTTTCATTTATATCTTCTGCTTTCTCCAGCTCATCGCATGCTTCCTCAAAAGCTTCTGCAACGATTGTATTTAATACAACATTTGGTGCAGAAATGGAATCCTGGGAACCAACCATACGGAACTCGAATTTATTTCCGGTAAATGCAAACGGTGATGTTCTGTTTCGGTCTGTTGCATCTTTTGCCAGATCTGGAAGAGAAGCCACACCTGTCTGTAATACGCCACCCTTTAAGGAGTGTGTTGCAGAACCTGTGCTGATCAGCTGTGTGATCACATCATCAAGCTGCTCACCAAGGAATACGGAGATGATTGCCGGCGGTGCTTCATTTGCACCCAGTCTGTGATCATTTCCGACATCAGCTGCGGACCAGCGGAGAAGATCTGCATGATCGTCTACTGCTTTCAGGATGCAGGCAAGTACCAGAAGAAACTGAATATTTTCATGAGGTGTTTTGCCCGGCTCTAACAGATTGATACCGTCATCGGTTGTGATGGACCAGTTGTCATGTTTACCGGAACCATTGACACCGTCAAATGGTTTCTCATGAAGCAGACACTGTAGTCCATGCTCGTTTGCTTTCTTTTTCAGAACTTCCATAACCAGATGGTTGTGATCCAGTGCCAGGTTACATGTTTCATAGATTGGAGCCAGCTCATGCTGTGCCGGAGCTACCTCATTGTGCTGTGTCTTTGCCGGAACTCCCAGTTTCCACAGTTCTTCATTGACATCTTTCATAAATGCAGCAATACGTGGACGGATGCTTCCGAAGTAATGATCATCCATTTCCTGTCCTTTTGCAGGCATAGAACCGAATAATGTACGTCCGGTATAGATCAGATCTTTTCTCTTTAAATATTTTTCTTTATCTACCAGGAAATATTCCTGCTCGGAACCTACAGATGGGGTGACTTTTCTGGAAGTTGTGTTTCCAAATAATCTTAACAGACGCAGTGCCTGTGTATCGATTGCCTGCATGGAACGAAGCAGCGGTGTCTTCTGATCCAGTGCTTCACCTTTATAAGAACAGAATGCTGTTGGGATACAAAGCGTTGCACCTGCTGCGTCATGTCTTACAAAAGCGTAAGAAGTACAATCCCATGCTGTATATCCTCTTGCCTCACAGGTTGCACGAAGTCCGCCTGACGGGAAAGAAGATGCATCCGGTTCACCTTTGATCAATTCTTTGCCGGAGAAACTCATCAGTACTTTTCCCTGCTCATTCGGAGCAGTGATAAAGGAATCATGTTTTTCAGCTGTCACGCCGGTCAGCGGCTGGAACCAGTGGGTATAGTGGGTCGCACCCTGCTCAATTGCCCATTCCTTCATCTCATGTGCAATGATATCTGCTGTTGCAAGATCCAGATCTGTTCCCTCTTTGATGGTCTCCTGCAATTTCTGATATACTTTTTTCGGAAGTCTTTCCTTCATCACAGTATCATTGAATACATATTCGCCAAAAATATCAGCGACTTTGAAATATTCACTCATCTTCTTGATTCCTCTCTTTTCTCAAATTTTTACAGTCCCCTGAGTATATACTGATCTGCTTCCTTCTTCATTTTTCTATGTATCCGGAGCAATTCTGCCATATCCTAGCAAATATTTGATTAACCGATCAAGGTTATCTCTTTATAGCAGAAAAGGGTATTCCACCTTTTGTTGGAACACCCTTGTTCAGCATGTATTCATGTCTTGCAATTAACATAGTACAAATTTCTGAAAATTGCAAGAGGTCGAAAACATTTTTGTCCATTTCAACAATTCTGAGTTGTAAAAAGTTACATTTTCGTGATTTTTTACAAATTCTCAGGCTTTGTCAATAGAACCGAAAATTTCCATTTTCTCTTTTACTTTTGCTTTGATTGCTTCAAAACCAGGAGCAAGTAATTTTCTAGGATCGAATCCCTTACCTGCCAGATCTTTGCCCTCTTCGATATATTTTCTTGTAGCTTCAGCAAATACGAGCTGACACTCTGTATTTACGTTGATTTTTGCAACACCGAGAGAGATTGCTTTCTTGATCATATCATCCGGAATACCTGTACCACCGTGAAGAACTAATGGCATATCACCGGTCTTCTGCTGGATCGCATCCAGAGTCTCAAAGCTTAATCCTGCCCAGTTTTCCGGATATTTACCATGAATATTACCGATACCAGCTGCAAGCATTGTTACTCCAAGATCAGCGATAGATTTACACTCGTCCGGATCTGCACATTCGCCCATTCCGATAACGCCGTCTTCCTCACCGCCGATAGAACCAACTTCTGCCTCAAGAGATAATCCTTTCTCTTTGCATACAGCAACAAGTTCTTTTGTTTTTGCAACATTCTCTTCGATCGGATAATGAGAACCATCAAACATTACAGAAGAAAAACCAGCTTCGATACATTTGTAGCAGGCATCATAGCTGCCGTGATCCAGATGTAATGCAACCGGAACAGTGATATTTAACTCTTCCAGCATACCATTTACCATACCAACAACCGTTTTGTAACCAGTCATGTATTTGCCGGCACCTTCGGAAACACCAAGAATAACCGGGGAATTATTCTCCTGAGCGGTTAACAGGATTGCTTTTGTCCACTCAAGGTTATTGATATTGAACTGACCAACTGCATAGTGACCTGCTTTTGCTTTTTCAAGCATTTCTTTTGCTGAAACTAACATAATGAGATCCTCCATTTGTTTTAAAAATATTGTTAATATAATAACATTATAACCGTATCTTTCCAAAAAAGAAAGTATTATTTTTCAACCATGAAACTTATTCGCCTGCAGCGATTATAAATTTCCACGTTTTTATGCTCTCCACCGAACTCTCCATCCAGTGTCCATGGTACATAATCATCGCAGTGGATACGGATGTGATCCGTCTTAAACGTATAGATATACGGCGTTTCGATATCCTTTGGCATCACCAGATTTGTCAGAATCTCGTTTAACTGAATTGGATTCTGCGGCATCTTGATCAATGTCACTTCAAATTCCCCGTCATCCAGCTTCACATTGCTGCCGGTCATATTTTTCATACCGCCTACAGAAACCGAGTTTGTGATCATGCCATAGATAAATTCGTCCCGAATCGTCTTGCCATTCACTTCCACTTCCAGATAATAGGATGGAATATCATACAACCTTTTTGCACTTTCCAGGATATATGCCACATGGCCAAAAATATTCTTCAGCTTCTGGTTTGTCATATAAGATACATCTGTAAAGAGACCGAAAGCTGCAATATATACAAAATAATCTTCATTAAACACACCCACATCACATGGAAATGCCTGTCCGTTCACAGCCACATCGGCCGCTTGCAGCATATTTTTCGGTATTTTCAGCGACTGTGCAAAGTCATTGGTACTGCCTGCCGGAATATATCCGATCGGAACGATACCGTCACACTGCATCATACCGGTTACCACCTCATCCAGCGTACCGTCTCCGCCACTGCACACAACCAGATCATATTCATCTGCTGCTTCTGCTACTTTCCGGACAGCATCTGCTTTTGCCTGTGTCGGGTAAATTGTCACTTCATATCCACTTTTAACGAAAGTATCCACAATTGCCAGCAGCTGATTTCGAATCTGACCCTTTCCGGATTTTGGATTAAAGATAAATAATAACTTTTTCTTATCCATTTTTATTTCTCCTTCCCGGCTCTCAAGCTTTCTGCTATTTCTTTCAACTTCCTTAGTCTGTGATTCACACCGGATTTTCCAACCGGCGGATCCAGATATGTTCCCAGTTCCTGCAGTGATACATCCGGATTTTCCAGGCGCACCTGCGCCATCTCCCGAAGCTGCGGCGGCAGCTGTTCAAATCCGAAATGCTCTTCTATGTATCGGATATCATCCACCTGTCTGGCTGCTGTCCGAACCATTTTGTTAATATTAGCAGAATCACAGTTTGACTGTCGGTTTGCGCTGTTTCTCATATCCTTGATGATACGGATATTCTCCAGTTCCATCAGAGATCTGTGCGCCTCCATGACATTCAGGATCTGGATGATCTCCTCACTGTCCTTCAGATACACGATATACCGCTGTTTGCGTAAAATCACCTTCGCATGCACAAAAAATCCTGCCATCAGTTCCTTTAAAATCTGTGCCGTCTGTTCATCCTCGCATACCATCTCAAAATGATAGGATTTTCCCGGATCACTCATGGATCCGGTACACAGAAACGCCCCCCGGATATAGGCACGCATACTTCCCGGCGTCTTTAAGAATCCCCGGGGATCAGCCTGGGCACTCCACATACAGATAGCCTGCAATGCCTGCTGCAGTTTCTGTCGTTCCGGCCGTTCTTCCGAATACAGCATGTCCTCCGGCCGTTCTGACAGCAGAATAAAATACTGATTGTATTTTCCGGTCCCATGCCGCCGGATCTCCAACTGTACCTGAAGATCAAATGCTCTTTTTATTAATTTGACATACGTCTTTGCCAGCACGACATTCTCTGTTTCCATGAAAACTGCCACGCTCTCTTCCTGCCTGAGGATTCTTCCGCAGAAGCGGATGATCGCCATCAGTTCTGCCCGGACCTCTTCTTCCTTTTCCGGGATCAGGCGGGCAATTTCTTCTTTCATTTCACCTGAAAAAGACATACTGTTTCCTCAACTACTTTCCACGTTTTGCATCTTTATCAATATCCCGGTGCTCCACACGCAGACCATATTTCTGATTTTTCTTCAATCTCTGATAGATTGCATTGGTCAATGTGACCGACCGGTGTTTGCCGCCGGTGCATCCGATGGCAATGACAAGCTGGTTCTTGCCCTCCCGGATATAATTCGGAATCAGAAACCGGATCATATCTTCCAGTTTATCCAGAAAGATATTTGCCTCCGGCGCTTTCAGCACAAACTGCTGAATCTCCGGATCATTTCCGGTTTTCGGCCGCAACGCTTCCAGATAATAAGGATTGGGCAGAAAACGAACATCAAATACCAGATCTGCATCTGACGGAATGCCATATTTGAATCCAAATGACAGTACCGTCACATAGATATTGTCATACTCCTGTTTTCCCAGAAAAATATTACCCAATGCGGCATGCAGTTCCCTGGTCAGAAGCTGGCTTGTATCAATGATATAATCAGCCATCTCTTTCAGAAAAGAAATCTGTCTGCGTTCCTGCTCAATGCCTTTTTCCACGCGATCTGTTCCGGCCAGCGGATGTGCACGCCTCGTTTCTTTGTACCGTTTTACCAGCACCTGATCGGAAGCATCCATAAACAGAATTCGGATCATATGTCCATTCATCCTTAGATTTGTAATGATCTGATCCAGATATTTCAAGGATTCACCACTGCGGATATCAAGACCGAACGCAATCTTCTGATACTGAGTTTCACCGGAATCCGCAAACTCCACAAATTTTTCCAGCAGCGGAATCGGGAAATTATCGACACAAAAATATCCGATATCCTCCATGATTTTTAACGCTGTTGATTTGCCCGCTCCTGACATTCCTGTTACGATCACATATTCCATTCCGTCACTCACTCCTGCTAAAACTCGCCAATTTTCTTTACTTCCGGCTCCAGCCGGACACCAAATTTTTCATATACGATTTCAGATACTTGTTGCATCAGCTGACAGATATCAGTGGACGTTGCCTGGTCACGATTGATGATAAATCCACAATGTTTTTCCGACACCTGTGCCCCGCCTACCCGGAATCCACGCAAACCGGCATCCTGAATCAATTTTCCGGCAAAATAACCCTCCGGACGTTTGAACGTACTTCCGGCACTTGGATATTCCAATGGCTGTTTACTCACACGTTTTTCCTTCAGGTCGTCCATAATGCTCTGTATTTCATCTGCGTTGCCCGGCTGCAGCTTCAATACTGCGCTGATTACCAGATATCCTTTCTCCGGGATGATACTGTGACGGTAGGACAGTTCCAGTTCTTCCACAGAAAGTGTCTGTACGGTTCCATCCGGAGTCAGTACTGTCACTTTCTGCAAAATATCCTTCATCTCACCACCATAAGCACCGGCATTCATCACGACAGCTCCGCCGAGACTTCCCGGAATTCCGGAAGCGAATTCCATTCCTGTCAATTCTGCCGCAGCGGCTCTCGAAGCGATGCTGGAAAGCATCGCTCCTGCACCGGCTGTAATCACCGTTCCTTCTATTGCAATGTCTGACATCTGTTTTCCAATTTCCAGGACAACGCCGCGGATACCGCCGTCTCCCACCAACAGGTTACTGCCATTTCCGATAATGGTCCACGGAATCTCTTCATTGCGACATACTTCAAGAATCGGTGCGATCTGCTCTGCTTTCGGCTGCACCAGAAGATCAGCCGGTCCACCGGTGCGAAATGTAGTATGTCTGCTCATTGGTTCCCGGACCAGCACATGCTCTGCACCACAGATGCCGCATAATGTCTCATATATCTGCTTCATATTCTGCTCCACTCTATTATGCATCCTTCAAAAATGCTTTATATCCGCATTTTGCCTCATACAGATCTGCTTTACTGATGATTTCCCACGGTGCATGCATATTCAGCACTGCAACACCGCTGTCAATAACCTGCATATTATAATTTCCAAGGATATAAGCGATGGTTCCGCCGCCTCCCTGGTCTACTTTACCAAGTTCTGCCGTCTGGAAATATACCTGATTGTCATCCATGATTCTGCGGATTTCTGCCACATATTCCGCTCCGGCATCATTAGAACCTGATTTTCCTCTGGAACCGGTGTATTTGTTGAATACAAGTCCCCGTCCAAAATATGCTGCATTTTTCTTCTCCATAACCCCTGGGTAGTTCGGATCAAAAGCTGCACTTACATCAGAAGAAAGCACTTTGGAATTCTGCAGGGCACGACGCAATTTCAATTCATTGTAATCACCGCAGGCATTCATTACTTCTGCTGTCATGTTTTCAAAGAAACGGGACTCCATACCGGTTGCTCCCACACTACCGATTTCTTCTTTATCCACCAGAAGGCATACGCTGGTGCGCTCCGGTTTTTCCATCTCAACGATTGCTGAGAAAGAAGGATAAGCACATACACGATCGTCATGTCCGTAACCCATGATCATACTGCGGTCAAAACCGTAATCTCTAGCCGGTCCGGCCGGAACAATCTCGATTTCAGCGGACAGGAAATCTTCTTCCTCCACACCATAAGCATCTTTTAAAATTTTCAGAACATTTGCCTGTACCAGTTCTTTTGTTTTCTTCTCTTCCTCTGTTTTGGCCTCTAACGGCATACTGCCGACAAGAATATCCAGTGCCTCGCCCTCGATCACTTTTGCGGCCTTTTTCTCCAACTGATCAGCAGACAGATGGATCAGAAGATCGCTGACACCAAAAACCGGATCTTCCGGTTTTTCACCGATGTTGATAGTTACCACAGAACCATCTTTTTTCGCAATGACACCGTGCATAGCCAGTGGAAGTGTCACCCACTGATATTTTTTGACACCACCATAATAATGCGTATCCAGCAATGCCATATCCGTATCCTCATACAACGGATTCTGTTTCAGATCCAGACGCGGGGAATCGATATGTGCGCCAAGGATATTCATACCTTCCTCCATCGGTTTCTGACCAATGATGTACATGGCAAAACTTTTCCCTTTGTTATCTGCAAATACGCGGTCACCGGCTTTCAACGTGATTCCTTTTGCGATCACTGCTTCCATATCCTGAAAACCGGCTGCTATTGCACGTTTCTTTAATTCTGTCACGCACTCGCGCTCTGTCTTACAGTCAGAAATAAACTGACGGTATTCATCGCCATAAGCGAATACGGCTTCTTTCTCTCCTTCTGTATACTTTTTCCATGCGTTTTTACGTTCCATAATATTCATTCTCCTCAATTTATTAAATTTCTGTGGAATTTCCATTCCTCAGATTATTTTCTACTCTGCGATACAACTCTTTCGCTGCGTTATACCCCATTTTCTTCTGCCGGTGGTTTGCTGCTGCCGCCTCACAGATAACAGCCAGATTTCGTCCCGGACGGATTGGAATGGAATGGCAGACAATATTATTGCCCAAAATTTCTGCATATTCTTCCTCCAGCCCCAGACGGTCATATTCCTTATCCTTCTTCCAGTCTTCCAGTTTGATGACAAGATCAATAGTCTGCTGCTCTTTGACACATTCTACACCGAACAGTGTCTTTACATCAATGATCCCGATACCACGCAGTTCAATAAAGTAACGGGTGATATCCGGCGAGGTACCAATAAGCGTATTGTTGTTGATCTTACGGATTTCCACCACATCATCTGTAACAAGACGATGTCCCCGACGAATCAGTTCCAGTGCAGCCTCACTCTTTCCAATGCCGCTCTCACCCATGATCAATACACCTTCACCGTAGATATCTACCAGTACACCATGAATGGAAATGCACGGTGCCAGCTTGCCGGTCAGAAAATAGATTGCTTCCGCTGCCACATTGGATGTCGCATCCGGAGATCCAAGGATTGGGATACCACGCTCACCAGCGATACGCAACACTTCTTCATCCGGCTCGTAGTCCCTGCACATAATGACACATGGCACGTTAAATCCAAGAAGCTTGCGGTAACGCTCTGTCCGCACCTCATCTTCCAGACTTTCCAGATAAGAATATTCCACCATACCGATAATCTGAATCCGTTCTTCTGCAAAATGTTCAAAATAGCCTGCCAGCTCCAAAGCCGGACGGTTGATTTCAGAAGAAACGATCATTCGTTTTGACATATCCACACACGGGGTGAAGCATTTAAATTTCATTCTCTCTGCTAACTGTTGTACACTGACTCCCTGCATTGTATTTTCTCCATTTCTGTAATATGTACACGCAGAATCCTTGATGTAAAAGACTCCGAACGTACATTATTTTTTTAAACAGCTACAGTATAGCACGTTTTTACTGCTTATGGAAGAACTCGTATACGGACCGTGCCGCTTTCTCATTCATCCCGTCTACTTCCCGCAGCTGTTCCACCGTTGCCTCCCGGATTTTCTCCAAAGACTGGAACTGACGCATCAGTGCTTTTCTCCTGGTCTGGCCGATATTCGGGATATCATCCAGCACAGAATGAACCTGCTGTTTGCTGCGCAGGGAACGATGATACTCGATAGCAAACCGATGTGCCTCGTCCTGGATACGGGTAATCAGCCGAAAACCCTCGGAATGCCGGTCAATGGGAATTTCCTCATTATTAAAATACAATCCTCTGGTTCTGTGATGATCATCCTTTACCATACCGCACACCGGAATCGCCAGTTTCAGTTCATCCAGCACTTCCAGCGCAATATTGACCTGCCCCTTTCCACCATCCATCAGGATCAGATCCGGAAACTTTGTAAAGCTGCCATACTCCGGGGCCAGATCTTTTTGCCGGTTCTGCACCCGTTCCTCCATTCCATGCGTAAACCGGCGGGTCAGCACTTCCCGCATGGAAGCATAATCGTCCGGTCCCGTCACCGTTTTTAACTTGAACTTGCGATAATCACTCCTGCAGGGTTTTCCCCGTTCGTAAACCACCATGGAACCTACGGATTCAAAACCGTTGGTATTGGAAATATCATACGCTTCCATCCGCTTGACATAACCGATCTCCAGCAGATCTGCAATTTCTTTGACAGCTCCGATGGTACGTCCTTCCTCCCGACGAATTTTTTCCTTATCCTGTGTCAGCACCATGACGGCATTCTGTTCGGCAAGTTCCACCAATTTTTCCCGCTGTCCCTTTTTAGGCACACGGATATATACTTTCTGTCCTCGTTTTGCAGACAGCCACTGTGCCACTACATCTGCATCTTCGATTTCCATAGGGAGCATGATCTCCTTTGGGACAAACGGAGTTCCCGCATAATACTGACTGATAAAAGTAGACAGCACTTCTTTCTTCGTATCCTCTGCTCCGATGGTGACATGAAAATGCTCCCGTCCGATCAGCCTTCCCTCCCGGACAAAAAACACCTGCACTACCGCATCACGATCATCCATGGCAAGAGCCAGTATATCACGATCTTCTCCGTCAAAACTTGTGATTTTCTGCTTCTGCGCCACCTGACGCACACTGGTCAGCAGATCCCGGAACTCCATGGCTTTTTCAAACTCCAGTGCCTCGGAAGCCGCCTGCATCTTTTCCTCCAGATCCCGGATCACAGGATTAAAATTTCCGTTTAACAATTCCATTGCACTGCGGATCTGTGTCCGATAATCCTCTTTGGAAATATATCCCTGGCAGGGAGCCTGACACTGATGAATGTGATAATTCAGACATGGACGCTCTTTTCCGATATCCCGCGGCAGTGTCCGGTTACAGGTACGGATCTGAAAGAGCTTCTGCACCAGTTCAATGGTATCTTTCACAGCTCCGGCACTGGTATAGGGACCATAATATTTTGATTTGTCCTTCTTCATCTGTCTGGAAAACAGCACCCGCGGATAGGCTTCCCCAAGAGTCACCTTGATATACGGATACGTCTTGTCATCTTTCAGCATCGTATTATATTTGGGCCGGTGTTCTTTGATCAGATTACACTCCAGCACCAGTGCTTCCAGTTCAGAATCTGTCAGGATATATTCAAAATGATCAATATGTGTCACCATTTTTTCAATCTTTGGTCCCTTGTTCCGTCTGGTCTGAAAATACTGCCGCACCCGGTTTTTCAGGCTGATGGCCTTTCCAATATAAATGATTGCATCCCGGTCGTCATGCATAATATAAACTCCCGGATGGTCCGGAAGCTTCTTCAGTTCCTCCCGAATGTCAAATAGTTTTTCTGTTTCCATATATGTTTCGTAATCCTCTTGAAATCCCCAAACGGTCAGGGCAGAAAATTACTTCTCCACTCTGACCGTTTCTGTCTTGATTATACGGATTGCTCCGTGCTTTCTTATTCTTCAAAAGCTTCTTCCGGTGCAACCGGCTCATTTCCGGAAAGTTCTGTCTCATTCTCTGACATCTCAGCAGTCTGCTCCTCTGTCTGTACGGTAACATCTTCCGCGTCTACATCGATTGGCTGTTTCGCTTCTGCCATCTCATTGAAGATATCCATAAACTCTTTACCTGTGATGGTTTCATGTTCATACAGATACCCTGCAATACGTTCCAGCACATCACGGTGAGTCAGCAACATCTCTTTTGCTGTATCGTATGCTTTCTGCAGCATTACTTTTACAACCTCATCGACTTTAGCAATGGTATCGTCACCACAATTTGTCACTGCACGTCCGTCCAGATATCTGTTCTCCACAGATTCTACGCCCATCAGACCAAATTCTTCTGACATACCAAACTGGGTAACCATGGCACGGGCAATTCTGGTAGCCATCTCGATATCATTGGATGCACCGGTTGTCACAGAATCGCACATGATCTCCTCTGCGGCACGACCTCCCATATAAGTAACCAGACGTGCTTCCAGCTCAGCTTTGGTCTCCAGATATTTCTCTTCCTCCGGCATCTGCAGGGTGTAACCCAGAGATCCCATGGTACGCGGTACGATTGTGATCTTCTGTACCGGCTCTGCATCTTTCTGTAATGCTGTAACCAGTGCATGACCAACTTCATGGTACGCCACCAGCCTTTTCTCTTTCGGTCCCATGATACGGTCTTTTTTCTCTTTACCCGCGATGACTACCTCTACGGATTCGAACAGATCTGCCTGTGTCACATACTGTCTGCCGTTCTTAACTGCATTGATAGCAGCCTCATTGATCATATTTGCAAGATCAGATCCCACACAGCCTGCGGTTGCAAGTGCGATTGCATCCAGATCAACGGAATCATCCATCTTGACATCTTTGGAATGTACACGCAGAGTCTCCACACGGCCTTTCAGATCCGGTTTGTCTACGATAATACGACGGTCAAAACGTCCCGGTCTCAATAATGCTTTATCCAGAACTTCCGGACGGTTGGTTGCTGCCAGGATCAGAAGTCCTTTGGATGTGTCAAAACCATCCATCTCTGCCAGCAGCTGGTTCAATGTCTGTTCACGCTCGTCGTTTCCGCCGCCATAATGGCTGTCACGGCTTTTTCCGATGGCGTCGATCTCATCAATAAAAATAATACACGGTGCCTGTTTCTGTGCTTCTTTGAACAGATCACGCACGCGGGATGCACCCACACCGACAAACATTTCTACAAAGTCAGAACCTGCCAGTGAGAAAAACGGTACTCCTGCCTCACCTGCAACCGCTTTTGCCAGTAACGTCTTACCCGTTCCCGGAGGGCCTACTAATAAGGCTCCTTTCGGAAGCTTCGCACCGATGGCAGTATATTTCTGCGGATTATGCAGGAAATCTACCACTTCCTGCAAAGATTCTTTTGCCTCATCCTGTCCGGCTACATCCTTAAAGGTAACACCGGTAGATTTCTCCACATACATCTTGGCATTGCTCTTGCCGACACCCATGACGCCGCCTCCGCCGCCCATTCGTTTCATGGCAGCACCAAGCAGGATCCACACGATAGCGATCGGGATTACAAAGCTAAGAATCTGATAAATCCATGCGGATGTAGTCTGGTTCTTTCCGGTATAATCCACATGGTACTGATCCAGCATTTCATACATACGGTCATCTTTCAGGTTAACCGTATAATAGGTCACCTGATACAGGCTCTTTTTATCCTCTACCGGCTGGATCTGAATCTCACTATTTGTGATGACAACACTTTTTACCTGATTATTCTTGACCATCTTCTGGAATTCACTGTATGTGATCTCCTGATTGGTAAGACTTCCTATTCCATTGGTAATCATTGTAACAAGCAACAGCACTACAACGGTTGCGATTACGAACCAGAGCATATTCTGTCCGTTCCTGCGCCCATTATTGTTATTGCCGCCCCTGTTGTTTCCTCTGTTTTCGTCCATACTAAACTCTCATTCCTGTGTATCACAACAGTCAACCTGTTCTTCGCTTTACCCTTCACTGACTGTAACGACACACAATCCTTTCTCTTGGTTTCCCCTATGTCAGATTCAGCCATTCTGAAACTCATTTCATTCCGAACTCAATCTGCATTGTTTTATTATATGGTTATTTTGTATAGAAATCAATAATCTAATCGTGAACTTTTCCTGATTTTTATAAAATCTTTATAAAAGAACCCCCGGATATTTCTGTTTCATCCGAGGGTTCTTTTGATTTTTAATCACAGGATTTCTTCTTTTCCTGTTCGTTTTATTATTTATTTTTGTATTCGATGGCTGCCTCCACAAATCCTTTGAATAACGGATGTGGACGGTTCGGTCTGGATTTCAGCTCCGGATGTGCCTGCGTAGCCACAAACCACGGATGAGACGGAATCTCGATCATCTCGATGATTCTTCCATCCGGAGAAAGTCCGCTGAGTTTCATGCCATTCTCTGTCAGGATTGCACGGTAATCATTATTTACCTCATACCGGTGACGATGACGCTCATGGATCGTCTCTGTGCCGTATAACTCATAGGCTTTGCTGTCTTTGGCAAGTACACAAGGATATGAACCGAGACGCAGGGTACCTCCGATATCCTCCACACCATTCTGATCCGGCATCAGAGCGATAACCGGTGCTGTTGTGTTCGGGTCCAGCTCAATACTGTGTGCATCTTCCAGACCGCAGATATGACGTGCATACTCAACGATGGAAAGCTGCATACCAAGGCAGAGGCCAAGGAACGGTACATTATTTTCACGTGCATATTTAATAGCTGTGATCTTGCCGTCGATTCCACGGTCACCGAATCCACCCGGAACAAGAATTCCCTGTACATCACCAAGCACTTCTGCTACGTTGTCCTCGTTCAGTTCCTCAGAATCAACCCATTTGATATTTACAGTAGCATGCTGGAAGATTCCACCATGTTTTAAAGCCTCTACAACAGAGATATATGCATCATGCAGCTGGATATATTTTCCAACCAGTGCGATTTCTACTTCTTTATTCGGATTACGCAGTGCCTGTACCATATCGATCCAGTCTGTCAGATCCGGTTCCGGACAATCCAGTTTCAGGCATTCACATGCAACCTGGGCAAGATTTTCTTTTTCCATTGCAAGCGGTGCTTCATATAAGTATTCTACATCCAGGTTCTGCAGCACACATTTCTTCGGTACATTACAGAACAATGCAATCTTGTCACGGATCTGGCGGTCCAGTTCATGCTCGGTACGGCATACGATAATATCTGGCTGGATACCCATTCCCTGAAGTTCTTTTACGCTTGCCTGGGTAGGTTTTGTCTTCAATTCTCCGGAAGCAGACAGATATGGAATCAGTGTAACATGGATCAGGATTGCATTATCGTGTCCCACTTCATGCTGGAACTGACGGATTGCCTCCAGGAACGGCTGACTTTCAATATCACCAACAGTTCCACCCACTTCAATAATAGCGATCTGTGTCTCTTCTGTTGTAAAATCACGGAAGAAACGGCTCTTGATCTCATTTGTGATGTGCGGGATTACCTGCACAGTTCCTCCGCCATAATCACCGCGGCGCTCTTTCTGTAATACGGACCAGTACACCTTTCCGGTTGTCACATTTGAACTCTTGCTCAGATTTTCATCGATAAAACGCTCATAGTGTCCCAGATCCAGATCTGTCTCAGCACCATCTTCTGTTACGAAGACCTCCCCATGCTGAATCGGATTCATAGTTCCCGGGTCAATATTGATATAAGGGTCAAATTTCTGCATGGTCACTTTGTAGCCGCGTGCTTTCAGCAGACGTCCAAGTGATGCGGCAGTGATTCCCTTTCCAAGTCCGGATACTACTCCGCCGGTAACAAATACATATTTTACTGCCATTGTTTCTTCCTCCTGTGTTTATTTTTTATCCCCAGTGCGGGGTTTTATTTTACTGATATCATGGTGTTTTCGCAGCCCGGTCTTTCTCTTTTCCTTTTTAGGGCATAACATTTCCAAGCAGCGATAAATTTACATACAGATTTCATTATACAACCTCCGTGGAAAGAAATCTACTTTTTTTTCTTTCGACAGACATATTTTTTCTTCCGCATTGTTTCACGCAAATGCGATCATCATGATAAGAGGAACCGTGATTACACTAAACAACGTTGTCATAAACACCGATCGCCCCGCCGCTGCCGTATTGGTGCCATATTGTTCCGTAATCATGGACTGCGCGGAAGAAACCGGCAATGCTGCCGTCAGGATCAGCACATTTTTCAATGTCTCGTCCAGATCTATCGGAAGCAGTCGCAGAAATCCTATCATAAACAATGGAAATATCAGCAGTCTGGTCAGCGTCAGAAACAACATTTTCCAATCCTGAAAAACTGCTTTCACCGGAAGCCTTGAGATAGACAGCCCCACCACCAGCATGGATAATCCACTGGTAATATTGGACAGATACGCCAGCAGCTGTCCCAACACATCCGGAACAGGAATCTGCAGGATGCAAACTACCAGCCCAAGCAATACGGCTATATTGATATTGTTCCATATCATTTTCCGGATATTCAGCTTCTCTTTCATCGGATATTTCCAGGTCAGAAGCTTAACTCCCACAGAGAAGATCAGAAAATTTCCTACCACATTGCCAAGAGCCATCAAAAACATGCCTTTGCCGCCAAATACGGACAATGCCAGCGGAATGCCCATAAATCCATTATTTGAAAACAGCATACTGTAGATCCAGACGCCCTGATCCAGATCCTGCACCTTTACTGCATGAATCAGAATCAGACCCACCAACAAAGCACACAAATGCAAAAGAATAATAAAAAGAAATGTCTGTACGCCATAGGATACCAGCTGTGAACGTTCCTGATCAATGATCGAGCAAAAAACAGTGACCGGCATAGTAACCTGCAATACCAATGCAGACAAGTCCGGTATACTTTCTTTATGAATGATATTTCTTTTTCCTAATATAAATCCCAGCACGATCAAAGCGAACAACAAAAATACACTTGTGGCCACAACAGACATAATGATTCCTCTTTTACTTATCTTGTGTCAATTTTTTTACTCTGTATCTACTCGTCAAACTCCACGATCACGTAGTAGCCTTTGGGTGTCTCTTTGACTTCCACGACAGTACCTTCCCGTGTTTTTAACCGCTCACGAAATTCGTAGTTGGCAGACATGGCATAGGCTTTTCCCAGTGTATAATACCAGGAATTTGGCAGTTTGCTCTCGGTTACCGGAAGGACATCTCCCACTTCCAGCAGACCTGTCCGCTCCATTTTAAATTCCATTCTCCGCATAGTGCCTAATCTTCTTCCTTATAATCTACGTCAATGATATCATCTTCCGGGTTATGGCAGCTTTTATAGGCTCTTCCGGCACGGCCATTCAGCCACAGTCCGCTGATGCCATCATAGATCAGGATAAGTCCGACTGCCATCATACCGATTTCCAATGCCAGCCAGGTATGCAGCATCAGGATCACACCGATAATAATGGTTGCGATTGCCACCAGAAGTCCGATCCACCAACGCGGGCTGCTTGCTTTCTTCACTTCGAGACAGAACACCAGATCTTTAAATCCGTGATATGCCAGCATCACACCGATCAGAATCGGGATCAATGATACGAATACACCCGGACGTGCAAGAATCCAGATACCAACGATCACACATACGACAGCCGGAAGAAGACGCACGGAGCGGCCCAGCATTTCACGAATCCGAATTCCTTGGATCAGCAGAACGATTCCTGCTGCCAGCAACACAAAACCGGCAATACGGCACAACGTCACCAGGATAGTTCCCGGCCAGATGCAGAACATCACACCAAACACAATACAGATGATGGATGTGATCATAGACTCTTTTTTGATTTTTTGAAATAAATCAGACATTTTGTACTCCTTCCAGTCTAATGTGCACTCAAAATCTTTTAACCAACAATCTCTGAGGGCACATTTTATTCTTTTCAGACATAGACGATCCTCTTCTAAAAACAAATGATTATTTCCGGCAATTTATTCTGCCTGAATATCAGCCAGCTGCGCATTTGTCACAGCAACCAGATCCTGTGGTTTCATTTTTAAAGTAAGACCGATGCGACCGCCGCTCACATAGATTTCTGCAAAATTTTTCGCACTCTCGTCAATCACCGTCGGAAACATTTTTTTCATACCAAGCGGTGAACATCCGCCCCGGACATATCCGGTAATTTTTGTGATATCTTTCACATGGATCATTTCCACAGATTTTTCACCCACGGAGCGCGCCGCCTTTTTCAGATCCACCTCACACGCAATCGGAATTACAAACACATAGTATTGTTTGCTTTTTCCCTGCATGACCAGCGTCTTGTAAGAAGCATCCACCGGTGCACCGGTGAGCTCTGCGCAATGCATTCCATCAATAAAGGTATCCACTTCATAGGTCAGTGCTTCGTATGCAATTTTCTTTTTATCCAGCATACGCATAGCATTTGTTTTTGCTTCTTTTCCCAAACCAATTCCTTCTTTCTGTAAAAGATACAGAAGCATTCTGATATCTTGTTTTATTTTTTTAAACAATTTTGCTTATCATTTTTCATCCAGTAATTCTTCGTCACCGATCTCTACTGTTTTCACTTCCCTGCGGAACAGAATATCATAAAGTACCGGTACTACGAACAAGGTCATCAATGTTGCATACAGCAGACCGCCGATCACAACAATAGCCATCCCGCGACTCATCTCTGCTGCGGCATCTGTACTGAATACCATGGTACACATTGCCAGTACCGTTGTCAACATGGTCATCAGGATCGGGCGCATACGGGTTCTTCCGGTCTCCACTAGTGCCTCCTGTTTTTCCATACCGGCAAGCCGCAGCTGATTAGCGTAATCCACAAATACGATACCATTGTTTACGACAACACCCGCCAGCATCAAAAATCCCATCATGGCTGTCAATGAGATCTCCTGTCTTCCGATAAACAGTCCAAGCAGACCGCCGGTAAAAGCCAGCGGAATCGTAAAGATTACGATAAACGGAGACAGCAGACTCTGGAACTGCGCCACCATGATCAGATAGATAAAAGCAATGGCCAGACCGATCATCAGGAAAATATCACTCATGGCATTCATCACTTCCGTACTTTCGCCGGCAATCTCAAGGGTATAACCATCCGGCAGTTCATAACCATCCAATTTATCCTGAAGCGTGTGGGATAATAAAGTGGTATTATATCCGTCTTCTGTTTCCGCAGTCACACTGATATATGTTTTCTGATTTTCTCTTTTTATAGAAGCAAGACCGACACCTTCCTGCATAGTTGCAAACTCACTGAGTTTATGGATTTCTGTCTCTGTCGTGCCATCTGCTTTCTTTTTGTTTACGGAAAACTCGTAATCCATCAGAGCATCCACATCTACAGTATCATTCTCGTTTACAATTTTCACATCATACTGCTTACCATCCATCGTCAGTGTCGTTGCTGTCTTTTCTGTCGTGAGACTGCCTGCCAGTTCCTGATAGATCTGCGCCACTGTCAGCCCCTGTTCCATGGCTTTTTCCTTGTCAATGGTGAGCTGGATCGTCTTATCACCGCTCTCCTGTCCATTGGAAACTTTGGTAAATCCTTTCACATCAGAGACCATGTTCATGACATCATTGCTGATCTCCAGCAACTTGTCTGTATCGCTTCCATAGATATTCACAGTCAGGCCGCTTGCCATATAAGAAGACAGGTCCATATTCGAAGTCGAAACACTGTAATCCTTGAACTTCAGCTCTTTGCAGATTTTTTCCAGCTGTTTTGCCACCGGGCCGTTATCCTTGGCAGTGTCTTCATCCAATAATACAAACACATTCAGATTATGTGTGCCGCCGCTGCTCATCATCATGGAAGATGCGCTGCCGGAAGCACTGGAGGAACCGGAGATCATACCGACGTAAGTCACACCATCAATGGATGTCATTTTCTCCATTGCCTGATCTGCCAGTGCAAAGGTCTCCTCATCGGTTAATGTTTCATCTGCTTCCAGTGTCACGGACATCTGATCACCGCCCATCGTCGGAAACAGGATCATTCCGGTATTTACTGCCTTGTATGCACAGCCTGCCAGCAGTCCGACTGCGATCAGCAGTGGTACAAATTTCTTCCGCAGACAGAAACGAAGCGCTTTTTCATATACCTTCAACACTTTATCCAGCAATTTTTGCGGTTTCGGCTCCGTATTACGCAGCATGGTAGAACTCATCGCCGGAACTACAGTCAGCGCAATCAGAAGACTCGCCACCAGGCTATATGCAATGGTCAGTGCCAGATCCACAAACAGTTCCCGCACCAGACCATTCACAAAGATAATCGGCAAAAATACACAGATGGTCGTCAGTGTAGAAGATGCAATGGCACCAGCCACCTGTTTTGCTCCCATGACCGCCGCTCTCGCAGAGGGTACACCCAATCCACGCAGACGGTAAATATTTTCGATCACAACAATGGAGTTATCCACCAGCATACCGATTCCAAGAGCCAGTCCGGACAATGAGATCAGATTCAATGTCACACCGCTGAAGTACATCAGTACGATTGCCACCAGAACACTCAGCGGAATGCTGAAAGCGACCACAATCGTCGGTTTGACGGAACGCAGAAAAATTGCCAGCACAATAATTGCCAGCACTGCACCCATGATCAGATTAGACAATACATTATTCACGATCAGATCGATATAATCGCCCTGATCCATCAGGCTTGTGATATGCAGTCCGTCATGATCCTGTTCCAGCTGACGGATAGCTGCGCCACAGGTATCCGATACATCCGCAGTTCCCGCTGTACTGGATTTTGAAATAGAAAGAACGATTCCATCCCGTCCATTTACTTTTGCATAAGCATCTCCGGAATTATCGATCCAGGTCACATCTGCCACATCAGACACCCGGATATCTCCGATTCCATCGATATTGCATAATACCGAGGATTCCAGTTCTCCATCAGAAGCGTACTCATCACCGACTTTCAGCAGATACTGATCCTCTCCCTGATAAATATAGCCTGCCGGCATTGCAAAATTCTGCGCTGCCAGCAGTTGGGATAAGGTATCCAGACTCAGCAGTGTATCCAGATTTGCGTTTTTCAGTGCCGTATCTCTTCCCTGCTCATAGGAAGACTGAGCATCCGCCAGCTGTTCTTCACTGTTGCTGAGGGCCGCCTGACCATCCGCAATCTGTGCCGCGCCGGTACTGAAACCAACCGCAGCGGAAATCTTGCCGGATTCCAGTGCTTCGTAATTATCTGTAGCTGCTTTGACCTGTTCATTCACCTGATCCGCAATCGCCTGTGCCGCCTGGATCTCAACAGCCAGATTGGCAAGTTCTGTATCAATCTGCGGCAGCCGGGTATTCACGATCTGATCCAGTTGTTTCAGGTTATCCGTGGTCAGTGATGCTGCTGCATCCGACTGACCGATCTGTTTCATAAATGCAGTCAGAGCTTCCAGTTTCTTTGGACTTTTCAAAGCATCCGAAATATCTGCCGGATAGGCAGAAGCATCCATGCCATAACCGGATGCCATATTTCGAACAGACGCAAAGCTTTCGTTGATCTGCTCATACTGTGCCTCAATCCCGGCATCGGTATACGCTTTTTTCTCTGTTTCCAGTGCCAGTTTGGATGCCTGAAGCCCTGCTAACTGTGCATTATATGCAGACTGTGTCGCTACGGCTGCATCTACCGCTTTGCTGGTCTGCGCCAGTTCACTGGCAGTAGAACTCTGCTGATCCTGCAACGCTTTTTGTGAACTCTCCAGCTGGGATTTTGCACTGTTCAACTGACTCTTTGCATCATCAATCTGCGCTTTTGCATCTGCCAGCTGTTCATCCACATAGCCCGCCAGCCGGTCATTCACTGCATCGATTTTTTCCTGGTTCAACCGGATTTCTACTGTTTTTTCAATCGCACCTGTGGTATTGACACTTGCTACACCATTCTGGCGTTCCATCGTCGGCACAACCGTATTTTCCACAAAATCACTAAGCTCGTAGATATCTTTTCCTTCGTAATCCACGCTGGCATAAATCACCGGCATCATGTCCATGGATACTTCCATGATCATCGGTTTACCGGCACCATCCGGCAATGTGATCAGATCCAGTGCATTGGACAGTTTGACCATGGCACTATCCATGTTCGTCTCCTCTGCAAATTCCAGCATAACCGTACAGTAATTCTCATTAGAGGTACTGGTGACATTCTCCACACCATTGACTGTTCCAAGACCGGATTCCAGAGGTTCCGTCACAGTACTTTCCACCTTGTCCGGAGATGCTCCAGGATAGGTCGTTACTACTACCACATACGGCAAAGAAAATTCCGGCAGCAGATCTGTCGACATCCTGGTAAAACTTACTACCCCCAGAATCAGACAGATTACCACCGCAACGAACACTGTGTACGGTTTCTTAACACTAAATTTTGACATTTCTTTCCTTCTTTCCAGCTCTATCTTTCCGTTTTTCATGCAAAACCGTTCTGCAAAAAAATCATCACTGATTACCTGTTTTGTTTAAGTCGAACGCACGTGAGACTTTGTGCATGATTCTGGTCGGCATAAGCTGACACAATGAAAGATTCTCACAGAACAGTTATCCATTCTAACAAAATATTTTACCGTAAACTCAATTTCAGCTCAACCGCTTTGCCGGAATTTATACTTTTTTTACAAAAGCCAGTTTCTATATTGCCCATGTGACCACCAGAAAGCCGCAAAAATCATTCTTTTTTCAACAACAATTCCAATTTTTCAAATACATAATCTGCATACATCTGCTTAATCTCATGACGGTTCATTTCTGACACAACAGTCTCCAGTTCATATGTATGATTCTCCTTCCCCATCCGGATACAGAAATATACCTGTCCCTGTACACTGTCCGCATTGTTCGGATCCACATTCCCGGTCGTTCCGGTGATACCGATGGCAATGTCTGTGTGCAGTTTTTTCTGTGCAGTTTCTGCCATGGCATTCGCACATTCCCTGGAATACACACCATATTTTTCAATCACGTTTGCATCCACACCGTTCAGAATCTTTGTTTCATTCAGATAAGTAACGTATCCTCCCGGAAAAATCGCAGATGCACCTTCGGTATCCGTGATCATGGACGCGATCAGACCGGAAGTACAACTCTCCATGGTGGAAATCGTTGTATGTGTGTCTATCAGTTTTTTTACAATATCATCTGCTCGTTTTCTTTCCTGTTCCATTTTATCTCTCCACATTTCCTTGAATTATAAAAAATAGCATAGTTACATCGTATCTTTTTTCCTATAAATGTGCAAGAAGATCCGTGCTGCTTCTGAATATTTTCTATCCGACAAAAAACTCTCTGAGCATCTGCCGTCTGTCCGACAGTTCTGTTCAGAGAGTTTTTTATCTGTGATGATTACAATGTCATATTTAAATGTTATACTCCGGAACCACAGTTTTCTCTTCGAAGAAATAATCAAAGATTTTCTTTTTGTAGTGGGCAAAGTCACTGCCACCACGGTCACGGTATGTTCCAAGTTCTACTTTGATGACATCTTTAATGCGTCCCGGTCTTGCAGACATAACCACAATACGGTCAGCCAGATATACTGCCTCTTCTATATCGTGTGTAACCATGAGCATGGTGTTATGAAACCGTTCCCGGATTTTCAGTAATTCTTCCTGTAACTCGATCTTGGTCAGTGCATCCAGTGCTCCGAATGGTTCATCCAGCAGCAGAACCTCCGGCTGACTCACCAACGATCTGGCAATGGCTGCACGCTGTGACATACCACCGGAAAGCTGACTAGGATATGCTTTTTTGAATTCACTCAATTTTACAAGCTCCAGATATTGATCCGAAAGTTTTGTTTTTTCTTCCTTGCTCAATCCCTTTAATCCAAGCTGTACATTTTTCTCAATGCACATCCACGGAAACAGGCGGTGTTCCTGAAAAATCATGCCACGATCCATGCCTGGTCCGTTGACTTCTTTTCCATCCACAGTTACCAGACCCGTGTCGTTTTTTTCAAGTCCGGCAATGATTTTTAACAGGGTACTTTTTCCACAACCACTGTGACCGACAATGGCAATAAATTCACCTTCCTGAACCTCCAGGTTAATATCTTTTAATACATCCACTTTCTGTCCATCGACAGTAAAACTTTTATTTACGTTCTGAATTGATAATGTCTTTCCCATTTGTGCTTACCTGCCTTTTTCCCAAGGTGTGCATAATTTTCCAATCAGTGAAATGACCAGATCCATGATCACACCGACGACTGCGATGGCAATGATTCCGGCAAATACAACCGGATACTGCATCAAGCTTCGTGCATCGTTGATACGAAAACCGATACCGGATGTGGCTGCGATCATCTCTGCACCGACCACTGCCATCCAGGATACACTCAGCCCCAGTTTTAATCCGACGAAAATGGACGGAAGTGCAGATGGCAGATAAATTTTTGTAAACTGCTGCCAGCAGTTCAGATGATACATTTTTCCAACTTCGATGAGCTTTGGATCCGTGCGCTCAATACCGCTGACGGTGTTGACCAGAACCGGAAAATATGCTGCCAGAAAGATAACGGCTACTTTGGATTCCTCACCGATACCAAACCAGATGATCAGAATCGGAACCCATGCGATCATCGGAATCTGACGGATTGCGGTAAATGTCAGCATAAAAAAGCGGTTTGCAAATTTATTCATTCCCATGAGCACGCCAAGCAGGATACCTACCACCACTGCCAGTGCATATCCTTTTGCAATACGGCTCAAACTGATTCCAATATCTCCTGTCAGTGTACCGTTTCCAAGCTGCTCTTTTAAAGTTTCAAGGACGGTACTGATCTTGGGCAGGATCAGTGTGGACATTGCTCCGGTGGATGTGGCAAAATGCCACGCCAGCACAATGATAACCGGCAATATGATCATGTTGATGAAGATCAGCAGTTTTTGTATAAATACGTTATTTCCTTTGTACATGCTCACGTAGCCTCCTTACTGTGCGCTTTCCTGATACTCCTGCACTGCTTTTTCCAGATAGGAGGAATCAATCCAGGAATCAAAATCTACCTGATTGGTGATGATACCATTGTCAAGTTCAAACTGTTCAATGTTTTTCAAAGAAGATACATAGCGATCATCCAGACTGATGGAATAACCAAGCTGTACATCAGATACTGCTACGGATTTCACCTGCTCTAAGGTTCTTCCACTCTTCTCGGCAGACAGCTCATAAAATGCCTCCGGATCGGATATGATATCATTGGATGCTTTCAGCATTGCTTTGATGATTGCTACCGTCACATCCGAATTTGCACTGATATAATCACTTCTTCCAGTCAGGACATTTGGCTCATAGAACGTATCCGGATCTGCCTCTACACCTTTATGTAAAATGGTTGCTTTTCCCTGTTCCACCAGGCTGTCTGCCTGTCCGTATGTAACCACTGCCGCATCTACTGCTCCGGTAGAAAGACTGGACAATCCTTCCGGAATCGTGCTGTTGACAAGCTGTACGTCATCGGCAGTCAGCCCTGCTTCCTGCAACACTTTTAAAACATACATCTGCGGTGTTGCGCCACGCTGATAGGAAATGGTTTTTCCCTTTAAATCCTGCAAGGATGTGATACCGGAATCTGTGCTGACTGCCAGCTGCCATACCGAACCAAAGCTTGTCACGGTCAGCAGCTTCGTATCAATGCCGTTTGATTTTGCCATGATACCTGCAAACCCCGCATAATATGCGTAATCCAGATCTCCGGATACTAACGCCTCATGAATCGCCGGTGCTGCTCCTGTAAACGGAATCAGGTCTGCATCGTAACCCAGTGGATTCAGATATTCATCCAGATATCCTTTTTCCTCTGCCACTGCCAGTGCACCTTCTGCCCACTGATAGCCGGCACTTGGAAAACCAATGTTGACTACTTGATAACCGTCTTTTTTTGTCTCTGCTTTCGCACTTCCATCAGATGATGTGCCACTGTTTCCACAACCGCTGACCACCAGACCTAATGTAAGAACGATACCTAAAACTGTTGCAGTAATTTTTTTGCTTCTCATTTTTCTTCACTCCCTTTCCACGGAATTCTACTTTTTCAACTCTTCTCTGTTCTGCAGGCAGATTTCTTTCGATACCTGTCTGCATTGCTTCTCTATTGTTTCTACCTTATTTCTTTCTTCGTAAAACAGGTAACTCTCCTATTTCTTGATCAGATCACTTTTCTTTACGGTTGCGACGCAGAAGTTTATTTCCTCGTCCTCATCCTCGGACGCTCCACCGCCTGTCATCAGACGGGCATTCGGATCTACACCAGCAATGGTTGTCACTTTTCCAAGTCCGTTTCCTACCAAGGAGCCCGGTACACGGAAGGTTTCTACATCGATTGGCTCCACGGAAATTTCTTCCGGTTTTTTCACCTGTGGAATCCACTCATACGGTACACGGTAAGCACGATATACCATATTGTTGGTGAACTGACCGAGAATGGTATTGAAATACGGATTGATGTACTCCCATACGATCTCGTGATCCGGTGTCACCTCGATCAGGCGTCCGTCAGATCCCTCTGTGATCAGTGTATTTCCGTTTGGCAGTCTCTGTGCACTACTGATATAAGAGCTGTAAAATTTGGATGCATCTGTGAATAACAGGTTGCCTGCTTCCAATGGTGTGTACTGCCAGGTAATCTCCAGTGTAACCGGATTGAACTGTAACACTCTGGAATAATCTCTTCTCGCGTTGTTAACACCAGTCAGTGCACCAGGATTCGGGGTTCCATAACCGCCTTCGCCACCGTTATCAAATACAAGCAGATCGCCTTCGCCCGGAAGTCCTTTCGGAATCATATGTAAATGATGCTGTCCGATGATCCAACCAAGTTTTTTGGTCGCTTCACTCTCGTTGAAATCCGGTCCCACACGCCATACAATATCGCCTGTCTCTTTGCTGATGATGGCAAGAATGTTGGAGTTACGTGCATCGATAATGATGTTGTCCGGATGGAAACGCTCATCTCCCTGATCGTACCATTTGTTCTCGCCTAACACAGACATGCTGTTGATGTGCATCCAATCGCCACCGGCTTCGCCCTGCAGGCATGGATTACGGAACAGTGCGTTTTTTGCTGCCTCGTCGAATCCAAGCTGCTCAAAATGATCACTTGCCCGCCAGCTCCATAAAATGTTTCCTTCCCAGTCTACCTCAATGATCTTGTCATCGATCAGCCGTTTATCGGAAATGTCATGATTGTATAAGTTTTCATGTGTCAGGATCAATGTATTTCCACTGTCTGTCTTCGGCTCCCCGCCCGGATAATAATATCCAACGGTAGATCCTTCTCGCTGGAAATCATGATGCTGTCTGGCCATATAAACCGGATCTTTGTCGCCGTCCGCGATCAGCTCTGTTTTATCAAACTTCCATACAATGTTGCCGTCCCAGTCTACCTGCACCAGATCGATCTGATCCTGATATGCTTTTTTACCGGGTCTGGTTCCTGTGGTTCCCATTACATATCCGCCCGGAAGGATTTTATTCGGAAATCCGCCAAGTCCTGCCCAGAGCTGAACTTCACGGCCGTTCATGTCGATGAGAAGTGCTCCTTTTGCGGATGGAAAAACGGTGTAGCCGTTGAATGTTTTGTCTTTATCATAAATTAATGTTCCTGTTGGAAAAATACTTGGATATCCCATGATGTTGTCTCCTGTTCTTCTCTGAATTCTTTTAGTAAAGCGGACATTCGCAATCCGCTTTCGCTACTTGCTCATGAACGCAGTCGCTTTGCGACCTGTCAGTGGGAGCTTTTAACTCCCACTGACATAAGCATCCCCCTTACCCACCGCTTAGTGCTCTACGCACTTGAAGCGGGGGAATGCTTATTCTGCGTTCAAATCAGTTCGGTCTATAACTTCTTAATATTCTCCGCAATGATTAATTTGTGTGTAAATCCTACGGATTTTTCTCTGATTTCTCCGTCCTTAAAATACAGCAATGTCGGTACGGAACTAATCTCATATTCCTCTGCCAGAGACAGCTGATCCGGAATCAATACTTTTCCGAAGTATACTTCATTTCCTGCTTCCTCGGAAAGTTCCGTAATGCCTGCCTCCAGCTTCTTACAGTGCTTACAGGTTGCAGAATAGAATTCTACAACGGCGATGCTGTGTTCTTTTATTGCTTTGTCAAAATTTTCTCTCGTCAGTTCGTTTACCATACGGTTGTTTCCTTTCTATTTCTCCACCCTATATTCGGACTGGGTTATTTTTACTTTCTGATGATATATTGTATTGCTGAATTCGCTGCATTTGCGCCGTCTGCTGCCGCCGTGATGATCTGTCTGAGTTCTTTTGTTCTCACATCACCTGCCACGAAAAATCCCGGAACCGATGTCACCCCGTCTTCGCCCGCTTTGATGTAACCACTCGCATCCAATGCCACCAGGCTTTTGACTGCTTCTGTCTGTGGGATCATTCCGATCGCCACGAAAACGCCCTGGATATTCAATGCAGTTCCCGTATCCAACAGAAGGATTTCTGCTTTTCCATTACCGGTGATCTCCTGCACCTTCGCATTTCGGATAATCTCCACATTTTCTTTCTGCTCCAGTTTTGCAAGTGTGGATGCATCCCCACGAAATTCTGCTCTGCGGTGGATCAGATATACTTTGTTACAGATTTCCGAAAGCAGTAACGCATCATCCAGTGCACTGTTGCCTCCGCCGATCACTGCTACATCTTTGCCCTGATAAAAAGCCCCATCACAGGATGCACAGTAGGAAATTCCTCTGTTTTCGAATTTCTCACTTCCCGGAACTGCAAGTTTCCGATGAGCGGCTCCCGCAGTGTAGATCACTGTTTTGCTGCTTTGTACTTCACCACTTTCCAATATGATGTCAAAGCTTTCTTCCGTTTTCTGAATACCGGTCACTTCGGCTTCCAGAAATTTGATTCCAAGTGCTTCGGCATGTTCCCGGATTTTTTCCCCTAATTCATAACCGTTGATTCCGTAAAAACCGGGATAGTTGTCAATGCGGCTGCTCTCTGCCATCTGACCGGTTCCTTCATATTCTTTTTCTACGATCAGTACATTCAGATTTGCCCGTTTTGCATAAATCGCTGCGGTCATACCCGCCGGTCCACTTCCGATGATCAGAACATCTGTCATTTGTTTTTCCTCCCGTTTTTATATTTCCTATTATTCATACTTATTTAATAGGTTTTGCATGTCATTGATACTATCACATCAAATAGGGGCTGTCTAATACACAAAAAAAATAACCAGCTATAGCTTTTGGCTATAGCTGGTTTGAAGTAGCTTAAAATTATTCCAGGTACTGTCGCAATGCTGTTACATATTCCTGACCAAGTTTGCTCAAAATCAGATTTTTTCTGGTCACATACCCAATCTCCATCTGATTTTCTTCCTGCGAATCGTCAAACTGTCCATCACTCCGAAATGGTACTGCACGATAATCACTGCCGTTTAATTCTTCACAGATCAGACCGGAACACAGCGTATATCCATTCAGTCCAATCATCAGATTCAGCATCGTTGCACGGTCATTTGCATGAATGATCTGACTGTATTCATTGGTAGGAAGCAATTCCTCCGCCAGATAAAAAGAACTGTTATCTCCCTGTTCAAAAGACAGGCAGGGATATTTTTCCAATTGCTCCATTGTCAAAAATGGTTCATCCGCCAACGGATGTCCTTTCCATAAATATACATAGGCTTTGCAGGAAATCAATGGATGAAACTCCAGATTTGCCGATTTAAACAGTTTTTCCATAGATTTCCGGTTAAATTCACTCAGATACAACACACCAATCTCACTTTTCATAGTGCTTACTTCCTGAATAACTTCCATTGTCTTTGTCTCGCGGATTGCCAGTTCATATTTTGACATATCCAGTTTTTTCGCCACATCAACAAATGCCTTTACCGCAAAAGAGTAGTGCTGGGTGGATACCGCAAATTTCTTTTTATAAGAACCGCCCTCTCCATAACGCTGTAGCAGCTGTTCATACTCCCGGTAAAGTTCCCGGGCATACGCCAGAAATTCCACACCATCATTTGTCAACGTCACGCCTCGTCCGGTACGGAAGAAAATGGTAATTCCTACTTCTTTTTCCAGTTCTTTTAATGCATTGGTCAGCGATGGCTGTGAAACATACAACTGCTCTGCTGCCTTATTTAATGATTTTGTTTCCGCAATGGTCAATATATATTTTAATTGTACAAAAGTCATGCTCATTCCCTCTGTAAAATATGGCTACCACAATCCCACTGGCTTTAGACGGTGGATTAAGGTAGCTAAAATTCAAGTGCCGATGCCGCCCGTTGGCTCTTGATCACAATCTGTTCTCCAACAGCGCCTGCCGCAGCTGCTCCAGCGAAATGCGGTTATTCAGGAAATCCTTCACAAAAGCAAAATAGGAATCATCCGCTTCCCCGTTCAGCCGGAAAATCCGCAAGCCATCTGTCTCCAGCCGGTAACGGTTGAATATACCATCTTTTTCTCCGGGGCATGCCCACTCCCTTGCCAGTTCCTCCGATTCTGTACAGTAAAACCCCTGCCCGTAATCATTACTTTTCTTTCCATATGATACATCCGGCTTCTGCACAACCAAGCCAGAACCATGATATAACGTCATCGTTTTCATACCTTTCCTCACGCATCTTCCAGATTTACGTTTCTTTCCGTTACTTCCTGTTCTTTATAATTAGTAACTCTTTGGAGATACTCTACATTATGTCTCTGAAGAGTCACTTTGGCAAGTAATATTTTATCTTAAACAGGAAGTTCCCCTGCTTCAGTTACTAATATCCGCTTGATATCAGATAATTAAATTCGTTACCGCCACATTACATGTTAGAAACTATCTTTACAAAAATCTTTTATCTGGATTAAAATAAATAAAAATGAGAACATCTGTTTTTAAAAAAAGAGAACTAAAACGTAACAAGATAAGGGAGGCTTGAATGGAAAAGTAATTCGTGCCCGAATTCCGGTGCTGGTCAGCAACGGTGCCCCGACTGACCGTGCTGTGGCACTTGCCCGCAAATATCATGTGATACTGATCTGCAGTGCCCACATGGATGCCATGGATATTTTTTCTGCAAAAGAATTCTGGGAAGACTAACATTGTTAGCTTTTGTGCGTTCCTATTAAAAGTTCCGAAAAAGCTAACACTATTAGTCAATATAAAAAGTTAATCTATATAACACCAACTATAAACAAACATCAGAAAAATCTGTTAGCTATATAAATTTTCCGTACAAACAAATTATACATTGTACTTGCTGCTGATATATTGAAATTATTTTTCAATCTATTATAATAATAGGTAGATCATATACAAAGGAGAGTTACACTATGAGTTATGTATTATTTGTTGTAGGTTTTTTAGGATTCTTTATTACAAACATCTACTTGATCGTACAGGCAATAAAAAAGAAGTTCCGAAAAAAATTACTGCTTCCGCCACTTATCTGTTTTATTTTATGCATAGTTGGTGTAATGCTATCGCCTACACCTGACAAAGTGTCTGTGAAAACGATTGAAATATCAATTGAAAATCAGAAAGCAGAATATGATATCAACCAGACAATCCCTGTATCAATTTCTGTTGAACCATCTAATGCCGATATTTCAGATTTGATCTACATTTCATCTGCTAACAAATCAGATACCTTTGTATTTTCTGATAGCAAAGTTGAAACTGGAGCAAACGAAGGTTCTTATGAAATATATATCAAATGCGGCGATATCGAAAGTAATAAATTATCTATTACTGTTGTAGATGCAGCAAAAAAAGCTGCTCAGGAACAGGCTAAATTAGAAGCTCAGCAAAAAGCTCAGGAAGAAACTCAAAAACAAGCTGAATTGCTAGCTCAGCAGCAGGCTGAAGAAGAAGCCAGAAAACAAGCTGAACTTCAGGCTCAACAACAAGCCGAAGCTCAAAGACAGGCTGAATTGCTAGCCCAGCAACAGGCTGAAGAAGAAGCCAGAAAACAAGCTGATTTTCAGGCTCAGCAGCAGGCTGAAGCTCAACAACGACAAAATACCACATCTTCTTCCAGCACATCGCAAAAAGAATCTGGCGGCACTGTATATTGGACACCAAATGGCGAAGTGTATCATTCCACACCTGATTGTCCAAGCCTCGGTCGCTCAAAAACAATTAACAGTGGCACGATTTCACAAAGTGGCAAGTCAAGACCATGTAAAAACTGTTATTAACGCAAACATGCGGGATCTCACAACTGTGAAATCCCGCATGTTTTACTTATCATTTTATTTATTATTTTCCTACTCCAGATAAGAAGCCAGATCCTCTTTCACATCCTCCAGTGTAATGGACTGTAATTCCCGCTCCATTGCTTTCTGCACCCGGTCCAGTTTTTCATCCAGCACATGATGGATATTTCGTCCTACCGGGCAGGCTGCATTTGGATTTTCATGAAAATGAAACAGTTTGTTATCTTCCACACATTCTACCGCACGGTAGAAATCACTCGTCACTTTATAATCATCTTTGAATGTATCCACACAGGCAAATATATGAACTGCCAGTGTAAATCTGCTTGAAATCTGCATCTTCCTACCAACCTTGTCTACTTTTACTACTCTTTTCCTTTATATTCTTTATTAGAAAAACCCGCTTCCTGCTTCCATCTTTCATTCACAGACATATCCGTCAAACCATTCTATCGAATATTTATAATATAGTAAAAAAGCAGGATTTTTGCAACTATATTTCTTCGCGAAGCACCCTGGTACATCCCCATATTCTGCATCAACAGTATTTCTATCATTCATTTTTCTTCGGCATAGCATTTTCCCTCACCCAGAAAATACTCAGGATCAATGCCAGCACTTCCACCACAGGCATGACCCACCACAGACTTTCCGGTGCGAACCAAATTGGAAATCCCAGAATGAAAATCGTACTAAGCACAATATTTCGCAGCAGTGAGATGCACAGCGAACGTTTTGCCTGAAGAATGGACTGCAGATAGTATCCCGTCAGCACATTGACGGCCATCGGCAGAAATGCCCAGAAATAGTGGCGGATCCCCACCTGTGCAATGGCTAGGATCTCCCCTTCCGGTTTCAGGAAAATACCGCAGACCAGTTCCGGGAACAGGATACCTCCACAGACCACCCCTGCCATGGCACGGTTCGGATCATGATCTGCACGGATAAAAATAGCAATAAAATTCGAAAAAACTGCTGCCGGCAGGAACAGATTGATCTTTTTCATGAACGCAGTCGCTTTGCGACCTGTCAGTGGGAGATTTTAACTCCCACTGACATAAGCATCCCCCTTACCCACCGCTTAGTGCTCTACACACTTGAAGCGGGGGATTGCTTATTCTGCGTTCAGAATATCATCAGCAGATAAACATTCCTTCTAACTCATTTTCGAAACTTATTGGATAATATTGTGACTTTTTTATGCTAAACTACATCTAATGGGTGTAATAGCTATTACAGAAACTATTTGCAGCAACTGCTTCGATCATCCATTACAACGATCCCAAAAATGTCGGAGCAATTGAGATCAATCGAACAGGGAAAAGAAGACATAAACGAGGGAAGTTATGACAAAACAAGAATTAGGGGATTTAATCATTGCTTTCACAGATGACTTTTATCGCATTGCAAAGGCAATTCTGAAAGAAGATGCCGATTGTGAAGATGCCATGTCGTCTGCGATTGTAAAAGGGTTTACCAAAATCCACACATTAAAACAGAAAGAATATGCAAAAACATGGTTTTCACGCATACTGATCAATGAATGTCAGATGATCCTGCGGAAACGTAAAAGGGAAGTCGCTTATGAGGAACGTGTACTGACTGAAGAAGCCGCACAGCTGGATTACTCCAATCTGTATCAGAATCTGATGCAGCTGGATATCTCCTACCGACTGCCACTGGTCATGTATTATTTTGACGGATTTAAAATACGGGAAATTGCTGATATTCTGGAAATGAGTGAAAGTGCGATAAAAATGCGGTTAAATCGCGGAAAAATCCAACTGCGAACCATGTTTGAAAAGGAGGCTGCCATATGAACCATGATCCGAAATATAATGAGTTTGAATATGAAAAAGAAAATTATCCAAAAACACCGGAACATTTTAAACAATTTGTTGCAGCTCAGGTAACAAAAGAGTTAAGCAAGGCATCTATTGTAAAACACAGAGCACGTAAAAAATATTTTCCTGCAAAAGTTGCCGCTGCCGTGATTGTCTGTGCTGCCGTAGGCACTACCGGCGCATATGCCGGAGTAAAACACTATCAGGCAAGATCACAGCAGTATTTGCAGGAAACAGGACGTATCACTGCTCCGGAAACTTCTTCCGAAGAAGAAACTCCTGCTATTTCCGACAACGCAGATTCCGTATCACCAGCTACCATTGTATCTGAAGAAAACGGACTTATTACTACTTTTTCTGACACCTGGCCGGATGTTATGCTTAAAATGTATGATTATGACAGCGAGTACCAAAAACAGCCAAATCAATATATGAATGTTATGGATGCTTATTATGATGGTGGATTACTTTCCATCTACGGTGAAGCAACCCCATATGGTATCAAAACCTTGGGCGACTGGTTTCTTCCTGATCGTATTGTCATCAATGATACGGTCTATCTGGCTACCTGGAACATCAATGGTATCTATGGCGGCGGATGTGACCCAAAATATAAACGCGGTGCATTCCATGCTACGGTAGAACTTTCTGATGTAAATCTTCCAGATACATGCAAAGTGCAGGTTCCACTGACGACCGCCAGAGATCCGAAGACCGGATATTTCTATATGCAGACCATCAGTTTTGATATTTCCGGTAATGCTAATCTCAAACCTTCTGTCACTGCTTCTTCCAAAAATGGTGCAACGGTAACGGTTGGAGAAAGTAAAGTTTCCGCTTCCGGAACCTATCTCAGTCTGACCTGGAATTTTGGCCAGGACAAAGCCTCCTATGAAAAGTTCCATAAAATCATCTCCGGTAATACGATTCATAACTGGATTTACTGCCGCATTACTGATTCCAATGGAAATACCTTTGATACAAAGACAGATTCAGAGACCTTCTCCTCCATCTACTTTGACTCAAACGACACCGGAGATGATCATTGGAACACTTCCGGAGAAAGTACCTATGTTGATGATGACGGAAATTATTGTTTCCACACGAATATTTTGCTTCCAGCATTAACACAGGACTTCACCTCTTTGGAAGTCACACCATATCTCCATCTTGAGGATGGCACCGAAACTGATCTGGACTTTGCATCTTTCCGGGTGGATTACAAATAGTATCATTTTTCAAGGTTTACAAAAAACAGGAGCGGAAAATCTACGGATTTTCCACTCCTGCTTTTTACTCATTTTCGTCTATATTTATAAAATGTTATGGGCAAAAGATGCCATATGAATTGTTCCGTACTTCGTACTCCCACAATTCTATCTTTATAATTATTCCTCTTCGGTTGTCTCTTCCGGAAGGTTGATGGCAAGTCCAAGTTCTTCTAACTGTTTTTCATCTACAGTGCCCGGTGCCTCTGTCATCAGACAGGAAGCATCTTTTACCTTCGGAAATGCAATGACATCACGGATGGAATCTGCATGTACCATATGCATTACCATACGGTCTAAACCGTAAGCCAGGCCTGCGTGTGGCGGTACACCATACTTGAATGCAGAAAGCAAGAAACCGAACTGATCCCATGCACGCTCTTTTGTAAATCCAAGTACCTCAAACATTTTCTCCTGAATATCATCCTGATGGATACGGACAGAACCGCCGCCAAGCTCGGTACCGTTTAATACGATATCATATGCTTTTGCACGGACAGCGCCCGGATCAGAATCGATCTTATCCCAATCCTCTTCCATTGGCATAGTAAACGGATGATGCATTGCCATATAGCGATTTTCTTCGTCAGACCACTCAAGTAACGGGAATTCTGTTACCCAGAGGAAATTATATTGATTCGGATCAAGCAGGTTCAGTTCTTTTGCCATATGAAGTCTCAATGCACCAAGAACTGCCCATACGACTTTATTTTTATCTGCAGCAAATAACAGCAGATCGCCCGGTTTTCCTTCCATAGCTTCTACTAATGCTGCCAGTTCTTCCTCTGTCATGAATTTTGCAAAAGAAGACTTGTATGTGCCATCTTCGTTTACGCACAGGTAAGCCAGTCCTTTTGCTCCATATGTTTTTGCAAGATCAACCAGTTTGTCGATCTGTTTACGTCCCATGGACGCTTTGCCCGGAACAGCGATACCTCGTACGCTGCCGCCGTTCTCCAATGCACCGGTAAATACACCGAATCCACAGTCTTTTACAACCTCAGATACATCGTGTAATTCCATGCCGAAACGGGTATCCGGTTTGTCGGAACCGTAACGGTCCATCGCATCCTGCCATGTCATACGCGGAAGCGGAATCTGCACATCCACACCGATTGCCTCTTTGAATACATATTTTAACAGACGCTCATTTACGTCTAATACATCATCTACATCTACGAAAGATAACTCCATATCCGCCTGTGTAAACTCCGGTTGACGGTCAGCACGTAAGTCCTCATCACGGAAACATTTGGTAATCTGGAAATAACGGTCATATCCGGAGCACATCAGCAGCTGTTTGAACAGCTGTGGAGACTGCGGAAGTGCATAAAAGCTTCCCGGATGTACACGGCTCGGTACCAGATAATCTCTTGCTCCCTCCGGAGTAGATTTTGTCAGAACCGGTGTCTCAATCTCGATAAATCCTTCTTTTGCCATAAAATCACGCATCAGATAAGCCACTTTGCTTCTGAGCATCAGGTTGCGCTGTAAATCCGGACGACGCAGATCCAGGTAACGGTATTTCAGACGGATCTCATCTTTTGTCTGGGAATTCTCCTCGATATGGAACGGCGGTGTATCGGACTCAGAAAGGATACGAAGACTCTCTGCGATTACTTCAATATCACCGGTTTTTAAGTTTTCATTTACTGCTGCAGAACGTTTCTGGATCTTACCAACAACTGCGATAACATACTCACTTCTGAGTGTCTCTGCTTTTGCAAATCCGTCGCTTCCTACACTGTTTTCATCAAATACGATCTGAAGCAGACCGGAACGGTCTCTCAGATCAATAAAGATCAGGCTGCCCAGATTTCTTCTTCTCTGTACCCATCCCATAACGGTAACGGTACTTCCGATATCTGCGCTGGATACCTCTGTACATCTATGGGATCTTTTCAATCCACGCATGGACTCTGCCATAATTTTTTCCTCCTATTTAAAGAATTCCACGAACTCCTCGTAGCCCTCTTTTGAAAGCTGCTCTTTCTGGAATTTTTTATTTTTATTCATGCGGACAACCAGTACCTGCTCGCCGTTTGCACGGGCCTGCTGTGCCTGTCCGATCACTTCGCTGAGTTTATCTCCCGGATATCCTTTTTCAATCAGATATGCCGTCTTCTTCGGCTGCTCCGGAATCTGAAATCCGTTTTCCATCAGAAGCAGGATGATACGCTCAAATCCGATGGAAAATCCGCAGGCCGGAACATCTTTTCCGGTGAAGTTTCCAACCATCTTGTCGTAACGTCCGCCGCCGCCGCAGCTTCCGCCAAACTCCGGAATCGCAATCTCAAAAATAGTTCCTGTATAGTAAGACATGCCTCGTACCAGAGTCGGGTCAAATACCAGTTCAAAGGATGCTGTTTTTGTCGCATTTACTGCAGATGCGATTTCTTTCATGTTCTGAACGATCTCTGCATCCAGATAGTCACCTAAAGTATCTGCCAGATAGCTGATGCCATCCTCTGCCTGCTCCACACCGGTGAACAGAGACAGATATTTGTCGATTGCTTCCTGTGCGTAGCCTTCTTTTGCAAGTTCCTCTGCAACGCCTTCCAAACCAATCTTGTCCATCTTGTCCAGAATGATAAATACGGTATCGAACTCTTCCTCTGCAAATCCGCTGTAAGCCGCCATTGCTTTTAAGATACGACGCTCGTTGATACGGATCTCAAAATTTTTGAATCCAAGTTTGCCAAGTGTGGTAGTCGTAGCAAGAATCAGCTCGATCTCTGCCAGGTTGGACGGCTCGCCAAGAATATCAATATCGCACTGCATAAACTGACGGTAACGACCTCTCTGCGGACGGTCTGCACGCCATACATTTCCCATCTGAAGTGCCTTAAACGGGGACGGCAGATCATTTGCATGGTTCGCATAGTAACGGCAAAGCGGTACGGTCAGATCATATCTCATACCGAAATCAACCAGATCTGCCTCACTCTGTGCTGTCTCTAATTTCAGTTTCTCACCACGTTTCAATACTTTGAAAATCAGTTTCTCATTTTCTCCGCCCTGCTTATTGCTCAGGTTTGCAATGTCTTCCATACACGGAGTCTCAATCGGAGTAAATCCGAATGCACGATACGTCTCCTTGATTACGCTCTGCACATAATCACGGATCTGCATCTCATCCGGCATAATATCTTTCATACCGTTTACCGGTTTTTTCTTTAAAGCCACTGTATATCCTCCATTCCATACAGATTGCTCTGTATTTTATATTACCTTATAAAACAGATTCCGATATCTGCTTTCGTATCCATTGCCAGACACAGACGTCTTTTCCAGTTTCTGTGTTCACATACATAGTTTATTATACGTTTGTGTGTTTGATATAGCAAGTGTTTTTTCTCGGGCAATCCTTTAAGCTGCTGCATTTGCATTGATACGATCAATCACCTGTCGAATTTCCATCCATACAGATAAATCCGTAAATATTTCCACAACACTTCCGCGATCTGTAAACGGTGACTCCTGAAGTACCGACAGATCTTTCATCATTCCATTATGAACAATATACTCCACGATCTGGTTTACAAAATAAATTTGTCTGCTGTCCATATTTGTATCGGACAGATATTCGGAAAATGCTTCCTTGGCTGCATTCATATCCAGGCCAACAATTTCACGCACAAACTCTCCCAGTGGTTTTTCACCATATTCCTGTTCGTAGTCCTCTCTGCTTCCAACTTCCTTCCAGAGAATTTCTTCCAAGTTCGCAATATCCGATGTTGTCAACGGCTGATTTGTCTTTAATTTTGCAATTGTCTCATTATCCTGATGCTGTCGGATATAATACTCCGCTTTTGCTTTATAATTTTTCAATTCATCATTTTCCAGTTCGGATTCATGCCACTCCTTTGACAACAGCTCATCGGTAAAAACAGTCTCATATTTTATTGTTCCCGTATTTGGAATGTATTTCATCAAATCCCGCAATCTGTTTCTGATTTCCTCAAATTCATTCACACCTGCTCGCTCCACATAATCGGTATGCAGTAATTCATAGATAAAATCTGACTGTGCCTGAATTTCTGGAATATTGGCCACACTTGCCACTCCTTCTATTTTCTTTCGCAGATCACGGCGTGCACGCGTGTACTTTTTTCCCAGCAAAAATGCAAGTTCAATTCCATACACCAACGCATCAAAACGGACTGCACTTGCCTCATCACCATCCGGCAAGATCAGTGGTGCCACTTCTTCCCGAACCAGCAATGTGTCTTCAAAGGTTAATCCATTATAGTTATCTTCATTTGCATACAAATCCACATATTTCAGATGTTGTCTGACCGCAAAATTATCTCTCGGCAATTCCTGTACTTTCTCACTCATATGCTTTACCAGTGCATTTCGATAAGCAGTCAATCTGTCCGTCTGATAAGTAAGATCCTGCAATTTATATGCAATCTCAAACTGCAAATTAAAGATTGCACACTGCAGCGCCAGTGCATTTGCCGTAGCTTTTCCCTTATTCATACGAAAAAATTCAAAATTTCCGCAAAAATCAAAAATATAAAACTTCTGCTTATCTTCTCCATCCAATAATCCCGGACATAATCTGGTTCCACGCCCAATCATCTGCCAGAACTTTGCCTTGCTCATTACCTTTTTGAAAAATACAAGATTCACAACTTCCGGAACATCAATTCCTGTATCCAGCATATCAACGGAAATCGCTATCTGCGGCATTTTTTTCGGATCTGAAAATTCATCAATCGCACTTTGCGCATAGGTCATATAATTATCAATCACCTTTGCAAAATCATCCGGCAAATGCGGATATTCCTTATGAAAAACTTCGAGAATCTTTTCTGCATGATTGTGATTTTTTGCAAAAATAATAGTCTTTCCAATTTTCTGTCCATAATCAACTTTGATTCCATCCGTCATCAAAATATCCAGCACCTGACGAATCGTATCCACATTAAAAATCCATGTATTTAAAGCGGATGAATCGATTGCTTTTGGGACAGTTCCATCCTCATTCTGAAATGTATTTTCATATGCTTCTTTATCTTCCTCGGACAATTCATCATAAACGATGCCCTGCTCAATGAATTTCAACTTTGACTCAACAGAAGCATAATCCACCAGATATCCGTCTTTTACAGCCTGCGCCAGATCATAGCCATAAGTCGGCACACCATTTTCCAGTTCAAATATTTCATATGTATTTTTATCAATCTCATCCTTTGGTGTTGCTGTCAAACCAACCAGCGGCGCATCAAAATAATTAAAAATGTCTCTGTATTTATTATAAATAGATCGATGCGCCTCATCACAAATCACCAGATCAAAATGTCCACAGGTAAAAATCTTTCCATCTGCATCGTTCACCGCATCAATACAATGAATCATTGTCTGATACGTGGAAAAAACACAATGTGCATTATAATTATCCTTCTCTTCCACCAGATTCGTACAGGATAAATTTGGCAACAGATTTACAAAACTACGCTTCGCCTGCGTAACAAGAGAATTACGATCTGACAGAAACAATATATTTTTTACCCATCCAGCCTTCAACAATATATCGCACAGTGCAATCACCGTTCTGGTTTTTCCTGAACCGGTAGCCATAACAAGCAACGCTTTCCGGCGATTTTTCTCATCAAAACTATTACAGGTTGCTTTAATCGCTGCTTCCTGATAATAACGACCTGCAATATCTTTATTTACGGTAACATGTCTGAGACTTGTCCGCATACGAAGAAGGTTAAACCACTTCTCCAGATCGCGTTTCGAATAAATCACAGCACACTTTCGTTCCGGATATTTTCCATCAATGATATGCGTTTCAAATCCATTCGTTAAAAAGACAACCGGACGTCTCTTGTATTGTTTTTCCAAAATGTCAGCATACAATTTCGCCTGCTGACGACCTTTCGCCACATCCACACAGGTTCTTTTTGCCTCAATAATTGCCAACGGCTGGTGCATATCATCATATAAAACATAATCTATACGACCGGTCTCCGACTTATTTGGCATTCCTTCCACCGGAACTTCATTTAACCAGTTTTCGCCTTCTCTCCAACCAGAATCCAGAAGCATCGCATCAATATATAATTTCCGGGTTTTATATTCCGATAAATCCAATGGTTTCGGAACATAAGTCTGCTGCTGTTCCTGCCTGCGGGCAGATAATTCTTCCTTTAATGAAACATTTTCTGCCATCAGTTTCTGTAAATCCAGCTCCTGCTGTGCAGACTTCTCCTGTTCTTTTTCCAGATCCTGCTTTACCGCATTTGCTGCTTCTCTGAATTCCTTTGCCTTCTTCACCCTGTCAGTGATGATACTTTTATCAAATGTCCGCTCCGTATATTCATCCGCATAACAGTAAGCAATATAATCCAGAAAAATAAACAGATTTTCCAGACAAAGCATTGCTTCATCCAGCCCCAGTTTTCGACTGCCATGTGCCACATTATTGCCACATCTGCGAATGTAATCCATTCGTTTCCACAGATCCGGTCCAATAATACGCCGGTATTCCTCCGCATTTAACAGGCTCTGCAAGTTATCCTGATATGGCATATCCAACTCTGAATCTACAGAATACATCCATTTAATCGCAAACTCCATGGTACGGCGGCAGTTGAGAATGCTCACTTCTGAATCCATCAGTACAAATTTTTCAGCAGAAATGGCTATATCTGCAAATGAGGAAAATTTGGGTTCTGTTTTTAAATAATCAAAATTGGTTTTCATGTGTTTCACCCCCCAATTGTTTGTCGCGTGCTATTTTTATATGTAATGTACAATTTTGATTTGTCGATGGCTCGTACAAAATCTGCGAATTGGTTTTGAAGTTCAATTGGTGGTACAGGTATTACTAATGTTCCTAATATCTGTTGATTCAGATTTTGAATATTAGCACCACGTCCTGCCATTTTTTTTCGCATTGATTCCATTTTCAGAACTCTTAATAAATATGGAACTGTTATCTCATCATCATGTATTCTATACCTAATACAAAATCCACTAAATGTTGTTGGCAAGTTTCCCGGATATATAGCCAAACTTCTTCCTACTAAATCCTTATTTCCATTAGAACGTACGAACACTATGTCTCCATCTTTTAATAAATATTCTTCTGATGGCATCTCGTTTAATGATACTATGGATAGTTTTTTTACATTATCTATAACGGATAAATCCTTAAAATCTCCAACGCCCAAACAACTTATCTCAACACCGCTGTCGTCATAGTGAAAATTCATTCCATTCTTACACTTTCCCATATCTAATAAAGGTTTCGTTTTCCAACCTTTGTCATTTGCAACAGGATCACCAAACATCTCGACAAATCGAGCTTTGATGAGATCATCTAGTTTTTCGAATTCATCATTACGCTTAGCTATAATGTTTCTTATTTTATCAAGGATTTCTGTTATCTTAGTCTGTTCTTCAATTGAATATAATGGTATTTCAAATTCTTTTAACCATTCTGTACTCATATTTTTCTGAGCAACACCTTTAGAATTCTGAATACATTGTTGTTCGAAAAAATCACTGTTCAAAACATGAAACAAAAAACCTTTAGATATTTTTTTGTTTTTCAATCTTAAGCAAGCAACTCGCTGGTTTAGCGCTGCTGGTAAGAACTCTTTTTCTAATACAGCAACCCTACCAACGTTTCCTGTTAAAGACATGAGCAAATCGCCTTCTTCAAGCATATATTTATCTATGCCTTCTGAATGAATCGGATAAAAAGCTGGCACATTATCTTCAATTTTTCCCTTTTGAACATTGGCTATTCTTATAATTCTAATTCCATCGTCAACGTATTTATCGCTTTTAAAGGCATAACCATTAAGAATTTCGCACACATCTCCGATTTTAATTTTTACCATTTATTATCTCTACAAATTGGAATTGTCATCCTATCTACGCAATATATCTTCTATGAGATGCCTTTACATTATTTTGGTTTACAATCGCATACTGCATAGTGGTGTCAATCTGTGAATGCCCTAAAATTTTCTGCACCTGTTCAATCGGCATTCCTTTATCAATGGCTCGTGTCGCCATTGTTCTCCTGAACTTATGTGGATGAATTTTGGGAATGCTCAAACTGCGTCCCAGTTCACGCATCCGAATTTCCACACCACTAATTTTCAGCCGATCATACGGAACATCTAATGTAACAAATAATGCCGGATTATCGTCTGTTCTGCTTTTAATATAATTCTGTAAATGCAATTTTGCCTTTGCATCAAAATACACGCGGCGTTCCTTATCACCTTTTCCGTATACCACACATTCACGTTCTTCAAAATCTATATCAGAAATATTCAAGCGAACTAGCTCACCAACACGAATTCCCGTTGAATACAGCAAATCAATAATTGCCAAATCCCTTTTTGTTTTGCAATTATCACGCATTTTTTCAATCATTTCATCAGAGATAATTTCTTTTACCTGTTGCTTTGTCTTAATTTTATGAATCCTCCGCATCGGACTTTTCAAAATATAATCTTCTTCCTCAAGCCACGAAAAGAAACTGGATAAATTTCTTCGGATATTATCAACCGTTACTTTACTGCAATTATTAATCTGCTGATATTCAGCAAGATAACTTCGCAAATCATCCGTCGTCATTTTTCGCACTTCAACGTCAACGGTTTTCAGTAGATGTTCCACTGTCACCTGATAATATTCCAAAGTTCTGTCTGAACATCCTTCAATACGCTTCGCATCTATAAACATTTGCAAATATTCCAGATTTGAAACATTCGACTTCTCTACTTCACTATTTATCAAATGCCTCAATAATACTTCCTGCAACTTCTTCATCTGTGCTATGTTTAGATACTCTGCCATTTCATTGATAATATTCACTAATTTTTCATCCATGTTGGTATTCTCCTCTCGATCATTACCAACATTTTACAGCACATTTTTATACAAATCACTTACAGCATCTGGTTTTTCCTGTAACATTCAAATATATATTCCGGGTTTTCATAATAAACGCTGCTGTTGTAATCATCTATTTTCGGACTGATAAAAGAATTGTATACTTTTTCCAATGCACTTATAATGTCAATCTTCTCATATTCTGCTACGCGCTTAATCAAACGCTTATATACCTTTCCTATATCCCAATAAGTGGGAATGGAATATCCGCAATCCGCCACATTATCAAAATTTCCCTGCTCGATATTCGCTTCATCTACAAACTCATCACAAACTCGTTCTATATTGTCACAATGATACACATCCGCAAGATCGTATATTTTTTCTAATCGCTCTTTTCCCAGTTTATTGACTACATAAGATCGCACATTTTTTGTTTTTCTTGAAATATAATCAATCAAGCTACAAGTATAAAATAAATCATTGTCTTTTTTGGGTTCTCTTCCTTCACCAACCATTACACAACCTCCTCATAGCCTCTGTAACGCAAGCATTTCAATGCATCATCTGTACAAAATACAATTTGATGTGTTGGATATTTGAATTTTGCCAATATCCAGAACTGCTCTCGAGTAATTACTCCATCCATATAATCAGAAATATAATTGTAAATCTGATCGTCCGCCATTGCACCTATTACAATATCATAATCGTGTGCTTTACCACTTCGGCATGCAATAATAAAGTCCAGCCATTCTTCCGTCATATCTTTAAATTCTTTTATCTTTAAGTTTGAATTGATACTAACATCATATACTGAAACAATTTTTGTATTGTATCTTCTTGCCCATCTTTGCGCCTGCTCTTTAATAATTGTACAGTAGAAACCTGTTCCAAAATCCTTTGTATTTCTCCCTTTACGGATTTCCGGTTTTTCTACTGGTTGATATCCACCATGATATACTGTCATCATTCCCATATAAAATTCTCCTCATGTAGCTATCTAAATCAATATTTATACACTATAATTTTACCCAAAATATTTCTGCATCAATGAATCAAATAATAATTGTGTTTCATCCAGTGATTTTTGCACTGCAACTTTTGATTTGTTGACTAGGTTGACAAAATCGGCGAATTGATTTTGTAATTCTTTTGGTGGAACTAACACATCCATATCTTTTAGTAGAAAAATTTTGAACTCTGCAAATGTAGATCCTGATCCCATTTTAGGATATTCCACCATAGTCTTTTCTCTCATAAAATATTGTAAAAACTTTGAGTTAAATACAGTTCTATCTGGCGAAATACATAAAACCCGACCATCTTTATAATAAAATGGTTCTTCTGTGTCTACCATCCACACTTGTCCTTTATTACATATAGACGGCATTAGTAAATCACCTACTTGAGGTCGTGTATTATCACTAACTAAACGCTGATAATGTTCTTCTGAAATATAGTATGGATCAACAGGTTTATTCCCACTTGCAAGTTCAGCGATTTCAGTTCCTCTATAAAATGGAATACCCTTTTCAACAAATTCAGATGTAAATACTCTATGACTTGAACCAATACTCGTCACTTCACCCAATTTGCATGTTTCATAATTATATTTACCAGTTCCAACATCCCCAAACATCTCTACAAATCGAGCTTTAATTAAATTGTCTAATGAACTAATCACTAATTGATAACCATTCCTTAAATCATTAACTTTATCCAAAATCTTTACAATTTTTTTCTGCTCACATATCGGTAATAACGGTAACTTAAAACTTCTAAGAATTGACATATTTATATTATTTTGTGCTACACCTCTACCAACAGTATTCACATATGTTTTTTTTGACACCAAATAATAATAAAGATAATCCGTATTAAGTTGTTTTTCATCTTTTATCGTTAAGCCTGCTATAGCTTGATTCGTACAGGCATCAATATTTAATATTCCAACCTCTCCCAATGTTGCAAATATAGTATACAAAACAGTACCCTTAGGCAACATTTTCGCCGATGAATTATCCAATCCCTTTTGTGTAATAAACTCATCTGGTGCTTGAATATATTTTCCTTTTATATTTCCAATTTTTATCCATGGAATTGTACCATTTTCCCAAAATTCAACATTTGATCTTGATGGTGTTCCTCCAGCTACGATATTACAAAGTTCACCAAGTGTTTTCACATCCATTATATTATTATACAAATCTCTCTCAGAGAATTCGATAAATTGGAATTTATCCGATTTGCATTTTCCTTTCCTTTTATTAATCTGCATTTAATGCAATAAGATAATTAACAAATGCAGAACAAGCAACTAACATATACTTTGCTTCTGCAAATGTCGAATCTTCACCACCCAAATTTTTTGCGTGTCTTATTCCGCTCGCCTCACTTGTATATCCATACAAAATATTAAATGCTGATTTTAAAGCAGGATGTATATAAACTCCTTTATCTTCTAAGTGTTTTAACATATTACCAAGCGTGGCTTCCTTTCCATGAAGCAATGTTATAATTTCGCATATTGCTTCTACTGCACTAATGCTTTCTTTTATAGAATTTTCATAATCAGGATTTTCTCTATCTGCCAACAGTGAATTTGCTTTTGATATGTGCTCCCTGACTGGTTGATAAATATTTTGTAGCGCTTCGTTCACTGCCGCGACTTCATACTTATCGCTAATCGGCGTGATTTTTTCATCAATAAATCTATAACCTATATATTCTCGTTCAAACACTTCATTAGCTTCTTCATATAATGTCCTATTTGCAGATTCATTATATTCTATAAAATCATCAACTGTACATTCTTGCATATAGGAATCCCAATATTGAACAAGTGCCTCTATTACGGTAAGCACCTCATCATATGAGTCTTTATTAATTGTGTTATTGATAATCAAAAATATGTCTGTTGCGTAATACCTTTTCTGAACATCAGTAGGTTCTGCATAAATCTCTCCTAGAACGTATCTAAAAAATTCCTGTATCTCACTATCCAATTCATTTAACCCATAATTATATGTTTTTGCATACATGTTATTAATCATATTTTGTAATTGTACTCTTGTCCGCTTATCAAAATCCTTTAACTGTATCTCAACGTTTTCTGGCTTAATCCCATTTCTATCAGAAAAGCCTCCTCGTCTACTTACTTTATGCATCTATATCATCCCCTTTATAATCCTAGCAATTCTTCCAACTCCGCCAGATTCTTCCCAATCTCCATCTCAAGTTCATGAATATTTGCCATAATCTCTGATGTGGGCGGATACTCTACCGGAATGTACTCCACTTCCTTGTACTTATTAATACTGAGATCATAGTCATTGTTTACGATATCCTCTTTCGGAACCATGAAAGACTTTTCTGTACGTTTTCGGTCTGCTTCCTGATCAAGATGTTTGAATCTCTCAATAATGTCCGGAATATCATTGTCTGCAATCGGTGTCCGCTTATCATCCAAACTGAATCCATCTGCTGTCATATCGTAAAACCAGACATTATCGGTTCCACCATGCTCTGTTTTTGTAAATATCAAAATGGCGGTGGATACTCCGGCATACGGTTTAAACACACCAGACGGCATTGAAATAACTGCTTCCAGTCTCTGATTTTCTACAATTTCTTTTCGAATGGATTTGTGTGCTTTAGAAGAACCAAACAATACTCCATCCGGAACAATACAAGCACAACGTCCACCAATTTTCAAAATCCGTAAAAACAATGTCAGGAAAAGTAACTCTGTTTTTTTCGTTTTACATACTTTCAGCAAATCACCAGACACTGACTCTGCATCCAGACTTCCTTTAAATGGCGGATTTGCCAGTACCAGCGTATATTTATCTTTATCCGGATTCTGATCTGATAAACTGTCTCTGTACTCAATAAACGGATTGTCGATTCCATGCGTCATCATGTTCATGGCACCGATACGAAGCATTGTCCGATCCATATCATAGCCGTGAAACATATGATTCATATAATGCTCTTTTTTCTGTTTATCAAAAAAAATTTCCTCTTTCTTATTTTCTTTCAGATATTCGCCTGCTGCCACCAGAAAACCAGATGTACCGCAAGCCGGATCACAGATCACCTCATCACTGGACGGTTCCATCATTTCTACCATCATACGAATAATATGTCTCGGTGTACGGAACTGACCATTTAATCCTGACTGCGCAATCTTGGAAAGCAAATATTCGTATACATCACCACGCACATCGGCAGTCTGAATCTCATTCATAATTTTATAAATCTCATCCAGTGAATCCACGACCTTTGATAATACCAGCGGTGTAGGCAACTTAAAAATAGCATCCTCCATATATTTTGAATATGCGCTGTTTTTATCACTGTGCAAAGTTTTAATAAATGGAAATACCCATTCCTGCATTACAGCATACATTCTGTCTGCCGGGAAATCATGAAACACAGACCACTTTAACTGCGTTCCATCTATACTTCTTTCACCAATCTTAACTTCTTCCGCAAAAATACTTTCATACGGCAAGCCAAGCATCGCACTTTCTTTCGCCCTTCTGTTATCCGAATCATCCAGATCATGGATAAACATCAGATAGGTAATCTGTTCAATTACCTCCAATGGATTTACCAGTCCACCTGCTGCAAATATATCCCACAATCCGTCAATTTTATTTTTTAATTCACCTGTTATCATTCTGCTTTTTCTCCTGTCTCTGTACTCTCATGATCCATCAATAGCTTTTGTATAAGAATACTATCTATATTCATTATTCCAACTATATCGGGTGTATCTTCCCCCACCAATTTTTATAATCTCTCCGGATGCCACCAACTCTGCCAGTGTTCTCTGTACTGTAATCTGACTGATATCCGGACATTTCTCCAATATTTCTGTTTTTGTTATCGTACCCATTGTATTTTTTATGAGTTCTCTCACACGCTCCGGTTTTGACAAGCCTTCTGTCGTGAGCAATTTTACTCTTGCTGAAAAATCTCTGTATGCCGCTGTTATAACACTGAGCATATATTTCACAAATGGCTCATAATCATTTTCTTCTTCATGCCAGAATTGAGAGCTTTCCTGTAAACACTCATAATAGAGATCTTTTGTATTTTCAATCAATTTTTCAATACTGATATATTTTCCTACAATATAGCCCGCCCGATAGAGCAAGAGCAATGTCAGTAATCTGCTCATTCTTCCATTTCCATCTTTGAATGGGTGGATGCATAAAAAATCTAAAATAAACATGGGAATCAGAATGAGTGGATCAATCTGTTCCGTTACCAACGCTTCTTCAAACGCAAGACATAAATCCTCTATAGCGGTCGGCGTTTCCCATGCTGCCACAGGTCTGAACCTTACAGATGTATTTCCATCTGCATCTTCTTCCTCTATAATATTATCCGCATTTTTATATTTGCCACCAATATCATAACCCTCAAATTTATACAAGTCTCTGTGTAACTGTAAAATAATAGAAGGTTTTGGCGGAATATAATCGTGGCTTTCATGAATCGTTGAAAGTACGTCCCTGTATCCGGCAATCTCACGCTCGTTTCTGGTTTTTGGTCTCGTCGTATCCTTTACCAGTGCACGCAACCGCTCGTCAGACGTGTAAATTCCTTCAATTTTATTTGATGCTTCTGTACTTTGTATTTTTGCAATTTCTACCAACTGCGTCAATGTATCTGCTTTCGCTTCAATAAATAATGTCTGCTCACCTTTAAATTCATGTATTTGTGTTAAATACGCTACAATTTCTGGGGTAAGCAATTCTTTCCATTTTTCCTGATAATTAAACTGCCTCATTATTTTTCTCCGATATTTTCATCTCCGGTCAAATCATATGGGAATTGGATATTTGCAATCCGTTTATACTACTTGCTCATAATCAAATAGCTGTTATCCAACTTATTTAATCAAATTATATTATTCATTGATATCATTGTCAACATTAATTATATCATTTTTTCAAAAATGATATAATTAAATTTTATTTGATATAATTAAAATACAAAAGAAAACACCCAGATACCGATTTGAAAACATGCATATTCCAATCAATATCCAGGTGTATTATTTTTCTGTAAAGTTCTTCTGTATTTATTTTAAATCAATGTATCTCAGAGCTGACCACAGTTTTTCAGCAATTCCCGCTTCCGCTCTACCATCTCATCCACACGATCCAGGTAATTTATAATATCTTTTACATTTCCCACACGCTCGATACGCTTGCCATCCTCAAAAACAACTTTTGTGGTGGCACCTGCGCCAAGTGCCATAATGGTCTGTTTCTCTTCCATGATCAGAATGTTGTACACACCGGCTTTTCCCGGTTTTGCGTAGCCGACATTTTCAAAATTACCTGCCATATTTTTCTGGCGATACAGATAATATGGCTCCAGTCCCATCTCGTGGCAGCACTCAGCGGTCAGATCAATAGTCTGCGCAGTATTTTCAATGTGCAGGTTCTCATACTGCTCTTTCTGCATCCGCAGTCTGGCCGCACGTTTGATGGCCAGAGAATGGACTGTGATATTATCCGGATCCAGTTCTTCCAGCTGTCGCATCGTCTCACGCACATCCGCGATGGTTTCCTCCGGAAGTCCCACGATCAGATCCATATTGATATTGTCAAAACCAACCTCCCGTGCAAGTTTGAAACTGTCGATGGTCTGCTGCACCGTATGCTGACGGCCGATGAGACGTAATGTTTCTTCTTTCATCGTCTGAGGATTGATAGAAATTCTGGAAATATTGTGTCTGTGGATGACTTCCAGTTTTTCTCTTGTGATACTGTCCGGTCTGCCGGCTTCTACCGTAAATTCCAAAAGCTGCGTCTGTTTCCGCGCTTTTTCCATTTTATTGTCGGCATCTGTTAAAGCATTTTCAGTTCCAGCTCCATCCATAGGATTCTGCGCTTCATCTATCACATCTATTTCATTCACATGTTCATCTGCATAGATCATTCTGCCCTGCTCATCCGCAATACCAAAATAACTTCCGATCATAGTCAGCAGGCGATCCATCTGCTCTGCGGAAAGTGTTGTCGGTGTACCTCCGCCGATATAAACAGAATTCAATACTTTATGCTTGCATACCTCTGCCGTGAAGGCAATTTCTTTTTCCAGTGCATCCAGATATTCATCCATGCGGTTCGCCCATTTTGCCAGCGGATAGGAGGTAAAAGAGCAATACAGACAGGTGCTCGGACAAAACGGAATGCCCACATACAGACTGTATCCGTTCTCATAATCAATACGGCTCAGCAGTTCCAGCTCCCGCTTTGCAACAGACAGACTCAGCTCGATCTTTTCATCAGAAGCAAGGTATGTTTCCTTCATATAGGAACGAATCTCATCTTCGCTTTTTCCCTCCTCCAGAAGTTCCATCGGAATCTTCGTCGGGCGGATACCGGTCAGAGTTCCCCACGGAAGTGTCTTTCCTGCATGCACAGTCAGCAGGTAATACAATTGCTGCTTTAACTCGTTTTTCGTCTTTTTTCGATCTTCAAAATCAACCTGAACACTACCGTCCAGTGCCATTTTTTCTTTCATTGCACGATTCTCATGATCCTGTGCAACTGTTTCTTCTTTTGCTGCATCATCCTCTTCCTGAGTTTCTTTCTGATTATGTTCAAAAAACTTAAAATCAATCATGTGGTTTTTCCGGTCATAATTCACCACAAGATGAAATACACTTTCCGGAAACTCCTCCCGCGGCATGGCTTTTACAAGCACATCATGCTGTGGATAAAATGCTTTTACCAGAGAATGAATATCATATTCAAAATTCGGTTCATTTAATTGTACTGTGATCATCTTTATACCCTTTCGTGATAAAAGGAATTTTCATAATTATGAAAATTCCTTTTAAAATCATTATGCTAAGTACATATTATACTGTTTCTCGTACCCAATCGTGGTACGTGCCTCATGTCCCGGAAGGACAGCCGTATCATTTGGAAGTAAAAACAGTTTTTCTTTCACGGAACGCACCAGTTCCGACATGCTGCCACCTTTGAAATCCGTTCTGCCGACGGAGCCGCAAAACAACGTATCTCCGCTTGCCAGCACTTTATTTCCATCAAAATAATAGCAACATCCACCCTCGGTATGCCCCGGTGTAGAAATAACTTTGATCTTAAATCCTGCCAGATCAAGTACATCACCGTCTTTTGCATACACATCAGCATCATATGTCTCCGGGTTGCCAAACATTGCAGATACATTTTTCTGAATGTCGTGCATGGTAGCTTCTTCTTTCTCGCTTGCATACACAGGAACGCCAAAGGCATCTGCCACCATACGCGCATGATGTGCGTGATCATAATGTCCATGTGTCAGCAATACTGCCTGCAGTTTCAACCCGCGCTCTTTGATGCGGCGGATCAGGTCTGCACCGTCTCCACCCGGATCAATGATCACCATCTCTTTTGTATCTGCGTTTACGATAAAGTAACAGTTTGTTCCGATATCGCCAACATTATATTCTTCAATTCTTAAATCTGCCATATACACTCCTATTTCATTGTATTTATCAGCCTGTGGTACGTTCAATCTCAAATACACTTTCAATCTGGCGCAGCTTTTCACTCAGCATACTCAGCTCATCTTTTCCTTTGGTATAGAAGGAAACCACAATCGTTGCAATTCCTTTCTTACTGGTCCGTGAATTGATCGAATCAATATCAATGCCACGCTCCGTAAACACTTTTGAAATATCTACCAACAAGCCGGTACGATTGTTTCCAAAAATTTTAAGTTCTGCAAGGTAACGGCCATGTCCGCCGTTTTCTTCGTCTGATGCTCCCTGCTGCCACTCTGCCTCAATGAGACGCTGCCTGTCAAAATCCGGCAGCTGCATGATATTAACACAGTCTGTTCTGTGAATAGACACACCACGGCCTCTGGTCACGAATCCGACGATCTCGTCTCCCGGAACCGGACTGCAGCATTTGGAAAAATGTACTGCCACATCCGTCAGACCTTTGACAATAATACCACTCTTCTTGTGGGTTGTCCGCTCGACTTCCGCATGTTTCTCTTTCTGCTCGGAAGCATTTTCCACTACCTGTGCATCGGTCAGTTGTTGTGTATGCTCCTTACGGTACTCTTCCATCATACGGTTTATGATCTGTGATTCCGTCAGACCACCATGTCCCACAGCAGCCAGCACAGATTCCCAGTCACGGAAACCATATTTCCGCTGTACCTTTGCCTGATAGTCCGGCTTATTGATATCACCAAAATTAATGCCTTTCGTTTTACAGTAATTCGTTAATAATTCCTTGCCTTTGATGATATTTTCTTCTTTAAACTGATTACGGAACCACTGATTGATCTTATTCTTCGCCTGGGTACTTTTTACCAGATTTAACCAGTCACGGCTCGGGCCCTTGGAATTTGCCGACGTCAAAATCTCGATCCGGTCACCATTTCGGATATTATAATCTATGGTTACCAGCCGTCCGTTTACCTTGGCTCCGATCATCTTATTGCCCACAGCCGAATGGATCCCATAGGCAAAATCAATCGGTGTGGAACCTTTCGGAAGGCTCTTAACATCACCGCTTGGCGTAAAACAGAATACGCTGTCAGAAAACAGATCCAGATCACTCTTTAACAGGCTCATAAACTCCCGGTTATCGGACATGTCACGCTGCCATTCGAGGATCTGGCGCAGCCAGCTTAACTTTTCTTCCTCACCGTTGATGCTGTTTCCGTTATTTGCTTCTTTGTATTTCCAATGAGCAGCAATACCGTATTCAGAAGTACGATGCATCTCTTCTGTACGGATCTGAATCTCAAATGGCTGACCGGTTGGTCCAATCAGCGTCGTATGCAGAGACTGATACATATTTGGCTTCGGCATTGCGATATAATCTTTGAAACGTCCCGGAATCGGTTTGTATTTCTCATGGATCACACCCAGTGCTGCATAACAGTCCTTGACATCATCCACAATAATACGGATTGCAAACAGATCATAGATCTGATCCAGGGTTTTGTTCTGGTTTACCATTTTCTTGTAAATACTGAAAAAATGTTTTGCCCGTCCCATAACCGTAGCCTTGATACCCGCGTCCTTCAGACAGGCCTCCACATCATTCATCAGTCTGTGGACATACGCATCTCTGGCAGATTTCCGGACAGCAATTTTTTCTACCAGATCATAATACGCTTCCGGCTCCAGATACTTCAATGACAGATCCTCCAGTTCGATCTTGATCTTGGAAATACCGAGCCGCTGTGCGATCGGTGCATAGATGTCCATGGTCTCACGGGCTTTTTCCTTCTGTTTCTCCGGCTTCATATATTTCAACGTGCGCATATTGTGCAGACGGTCTGCCAGCTTGATAATAATGACACGGATATCCTTAGCCATGGCAAGAAACATTTTTCGCAGATTTTCTGCCTGCACTTCGATCTTGTCCGCATCATAGGCAATCTGTCCCAGCTTTGTCACACCATCCACCAACAATGCCACTTCCGGGCCAAATTCTTCTTTGATCTCCTCATCAGTCATGACCGTATCTTCCACTACGTCATGAAGCAGTCCCGCCACGATTGTTTCCTTATCCATTTCAAGCTCCGCCAAAATAATAGCCACATATAATGGATGAATAATATACGGTTCTCCGGATTTGCGCACCTGCGTCTTATGTGCTTCCGCAGCAATCTGATATGCCTTTTCCACCATGGAAATATCTGCTGACGGATGATATTTCTGTATAATCTCAATCAGATCCCGATGTAATTCCTCCGGGCTGACAAAATCCCTGATTGGAACGATCGCTGAGTCCAAAACGGCTGCCGGCTCAATTGACTGAAGTGCAGCTTCATCAATCTGCATTTTCGTCTGCGGTATGTTATTGTTTTCTGAAATTATCTTTTTTTCTTTTGTTTCCATCTCGATCCCACCTATTCCAACATTATAATGAAATTTATTATAAATTGCAACGCTTTCCAAATGCAGATGCTGACTGTTCCCGCCATCATCGCCATACTGACGGTAACTTAATTGTTACTTTTTAGAGTATCACACGATTTCACAAAAAAATAGCCATTTTTTTGAATTTTCTTGAAAACAAGCTACTTTTCAGATACAATGCTTAGTAGAAACGCCAATTTACTATAATTTTTGGCAATGATAAGGAGGCAATTATGGCACAGAATCCAATCGTAACAATCGAAATGGAAAACGGCGATATCATCAAAGCAGAGCTTTATCCGGAAATCGCCCCAAATACAGTAAATAATTTCATCTCTCTGGTAAACAAAGGATTTTATGACGGTGTGATCTTCCACCGTGTCATCAGAGGTTTCATGATCCAGGGCGGAGATCCGGAAGGAACCGGTATCGGCGGACCGGGATACAGCATCCACGGCGAATTCTCCAACAATGGTTTCACAAACAACCTGAAACATACACCGGGTGTTCTTTCCATGGCACGTACTATGATGCCAAACTCCGCCGGAAGCCAGTTCTTCATCATGCATGCAGCTGCTCCGCATCTTGATGGCGAATATGCAGGCTTCGGCAAGGTCATTGAAGGTATGGAAAATGTAAATAAGATTGCAGAAGTTCGCTGCGATTACAGTGACCGCCCAATGGCTCAGCAGAAAATGGCAAAAGTAACCGTTGAGACATTTGGTGTAGACTATCCGGAACCGGAAAAATGCTAATTTGTTTGCATGGCTAAAACTTTAAAATAATGAAAGCGTCCCATTTTATTTTTTCTTGTCAGCTAGCAATCGCTTGCCAAGAAAAAATAAAATGGGACGCATTTACGTTACGATGCAAAAATTTTTACGCCATACTTTTTAACGTCGCCGTGCCCGCGCCTTATATTTCTTCTCGCCGAAGATCCAGAACAGGATCAGTGCGATCAGTGTTCCGATCACCATGCCCACAATGACATCGCTCGGATAATGCACGCCCACATAGAGTCTGGACAGCGAAATTGCAAAAGCCAGAACCAATGCAGGCACACCGATTCCACGCGGACAGCTTTTATAGATCACAACTGCCGATGCAAAAGAAGCAGATGCATGACCGGAAGGGAATGACCAGTCCGGCTGTGCTGCGATCAGGCACTGCAATCCTGCTACCACTTCATAAGGACGGACCCGTGCCACATAATTCTTCAGCAGGAAGTTCGTCACGCAGAGGGAACCCAATAATGCCAGCAGAGAAAGGAGTCCCGCACGTCTGGTCTTTTTGGGGAACAGCAGAACAATGGATAACACGATCCATACGATTCCCGTATTGCCAAGATTCGTGATTGCGATCACAATCGGATTCAGTGCTTCCATACGCAGATATTCCTGAATAAAAAGCAGAATCTGCCCATCCCATATATGTAATTGTTGAATAACGGTATCCAGCGTTATCATTGCTCTCTTTCCTTTCCAGATTGTTTTATCATTCAAGTCGAACGCACGTGAAACGTGTGCTATCACACACTTCACCGTAATTTTCCAGTAAAGAAAGTCCCACTGTACAAAAGCAGGTATCAGTGGGACTCCTTAATATTTATCAGAATTTAAAGATTGCCACTCCGTATGGTGGGAGTTCGTATGCGAAGGAATACGGTCTTCCGTCACACTCTGATTTTTCAGACTGATAAACAGTCGGACGTTCTGTGCCCTCGCCACCGAATTTTGCATCATCGCTGTTCAGCAATAACGTATATTTTTTCTTTTTCGGTACACCCACGCGATAATCCGGACGTGCCATCGGTGTAAAGTTGCATACAAACAACAGGTTGTTTCTGCCGGATTTTCCGTGACGAACAAAGCTGAAAATACTGCGGTATCCGTCGTTCGGATTGATCCATTCAAATCCGTCCGGCTGATCATCCAGTTCATACATTGCCGGATATTTTTTATAAATAGTCAGCAGTTCTTTTACAAATGCCTGTAAATGGCTGTGATTCTCATCGTTTAAAAGTTCCCAGTCAAGTTCCCGTTTTTCGCTCCACTCCCGGAGCTGTCCGAAGTCCTGACCCATGAACAGCAGCTTTTTGCCCGGATGTCCCATCATAAACGCATATCCTGCCATCAGATTGCGGTATTTGTCAATGCCAAGTCCCGGCATTTTATTCAACATGGAACATTTCAGATGAACAACCTCATCGTGAGAAAGTACGAGAATGTATTTCTCACTATAATTGTAACTCATGGCAAATGTCATCTTATTATGATTGTCTTTGCGGAAATATGGATCCAGTTTCATGTAATCCAGAAAATCATGCATCCATCCCATGTTCCATTTATAAGTGAAATCCAGTCCGCCGTCCTCGGCTTTTCCGGTTACCATCGGCCATGCGGTGGATTCCTCTGCGATCATAACTGCTCCCGGATTTCTGCCGCAGACCAGTGTATTCAGATGGCGGAAAAATTCAATCGCTTCCAGGTTTTTATTTTCACCGTATTGATTTGGAACCCATTGTCCGGCTTCTTTACCATAATCCAGATACAGCATGGAAGCAACCGCATCCACACGAAGACCATCAATATGATACTTCTCTACCCACAGTAATGCAGAGTTCAGAAGGAAATTCTTGACCTCAGTCTTACCATAGTCAAAAATCTTGGTTCCCCAGTCCGGATGCTCACCTTTTCTCGGATCCGCGTACTCATAGAGGCAAGTTCCGTCAAACTCAGCCAGTCCGTGGGCATCCCGCGGAAAATGCGCCGGAACCCAGTCCAGGATAACACCGATCTTATGTCTGTGCAGGTAATTGATCATATATGCAAAATCCTCCGGTGTTCCGTAGCGGGACGTCGGTGCAAAATATCCTGTTACCTGATATCCCCAGGAACCGTCAAACGGATACTCGGAAATTCCCATCATTTCTACATGGGTGTAACCCATTTCCTTGACATATTTTGTCAGTTCTACTGCCAGTTCACGGTATGTATAAAAGCCGGTGTCTTCCTCATAGCCTGCATGACGTTTCCAGGAACCCGGATGCACTTCATAAATGGACATTGGCTGACGGTACACCTCATCATCCTTATGTGCCGCACGTGCTTCCATCCATTTTTCATCGGACCATTTCAGCTTACTGATATCTGCGACTTTTGATGCAGTGCCCGGACGCAGTTCCGCATAGTTTGCATAAGGATCTGCCTTATAAAGTTTTCTGCCATCCTGGGTTTCAATTAGATATTTGTACATATCACCAATCTTTACATTGCTGATAAACAGTTCATAAATTCCATTTGGCTCCAGACGTTTCATTTCATGAGAGGTCTCATTCCAGTCATTGAAAGAACCAATGACCCATACACGTTTTGCATTTGGTGCCCATACCGCAAAGTTGACACCCTGCCATCTGCCCTTTTTACATGGATGCGCCCCCAGTTTCATATACATGTCATAATGTACACCTGCGCCGAACAGATACATATCATACTCAGAAATGTTCCCCATAGTGTTTTCCTCCTTAAAACCACTCACTTTTATTGCGATTATTCAAAATCTTTTTCATGAAGAATCAGATAATCATTCTCATTATATTTCTTTGAGAAAATAGAACCAAACGCCTTCTTGATTCCACCGCCTTCTGCATTTTCAATCGCCTCATCCACAATATCCTTGACCTCGGCCAGTGTGGTTGCACGTTCCAGTTTTTGGATATTGTTGATACGATTGTACAAAGCAAGTACCCCCATCTGGTCAATGGTGCACTCCATCTCTTTTGCATAAGATTTTCCGAATTCTACCAGTTCATCGATCGTAAAAATAGGGATGTCCACTTTCTCGGTAAATTTCTTTGCAAAACCAAAATCCAGCTGCATTGCCTTGCGGATTCCAGCTCTCGTATCCTCCAGAAGGATCACCATACCTCTTGTATTCTGTTCCATCAACTGAGACATACGGAGGGCGGTCTCACGGTTCAGTTCTCCTGCTTTATCAATGATCAGATAACCACCGTCAATCTGCGGAATCAGTGCCGCAAAATCTTTTCCATTCAATGATGATGCACTGATCTTACCAATCTTGGCATCTTCATTTCCTACTTCTTTCTCAATAGCTTTGATCAGGCTGGTGGCAAATACGGTCTTACCGCTGCCTTCCTCACCCTGGATCAGAATGTTGCCTGTCAAAGATGTAACCGAATTGCCAAGTCTGGATTTTGCTCCCAGTAAAATCTGGCGGATCTGATCTTCCATACCCGGAACCGGAAGGAAATAAGAGAACAGTTCTTTCTGTTCTTCCGTCAGTTCATATGCTTTCTGCTCTTCTTTCAGATCATCCGGCAATTTGATCTCCGGCAAAACACCGGTATCCTGTGAAACCGCTGCTGCTTTGCCTACCGGTACTTCCACATTGGCATTCTCCACAAACATTTGTGTCGCCTGTGCCAGCATTTTCTCCAGTTCTTCATCCGGCGCGGATTCTACCACATGCAGTTCATCCTCATCTGCTTGATCCTCCATGGATACAGATACTGCTTCTGACGCAGCTTCTGCGTCTGTAGTTTCTGCATCTCCTGCTTCTGTATGTCCAGACTCATCCGGAGTTTCTGCACTCACTCTGCTCTGATATGCAGAAAGGTCAGGCATTTCCCTTGTAACACCCGAAATATCAGCTGCTGCGATATCTTCTTCTACTACAGAATCAGATGTATCTGTAGATACCGTATCATCGGCTGTATCATCCGCTTCACTGTTTTCCTGTGCCATTTCTTTTGCCAAATCAGAATCAGCTTCCTCAACAGCGGAAGTCTCTGCCTGATCAGCGCTGTTTTCTGCGGATGCAGATTTCATAACCACATCAACATCGGAATCTGTGGCTTCTGCTTTTGCTGCTGTATTTTCATCTTCAGACGCTATATCATCCGATGCTTCAACGTTTTCTGTCTCTTCAGGAGCTGCTGCGCTCTCATTTTCTGCCGCTTCCTCATTGGCTGCCTTCATCGTATCATCAGAAGCAAGTTTTGCAGCTACGGTATCTTCCGGAACCGGAAGATCTTCTCCCGGTGTTGCAGACAGAATCGGGATCAGTGTCTTCAGACGATCCATGATCTGACCGGCTTCCAACAATGCATTTTCTTTGGACATTTCCAGCTTCTTCTGATCTGCTGCTGCCATGGCAGCTTCCGCCGCACGCTTTGTCTTCTTCCACTCTTCCAGTACTTCCTCAATACTTGCCTGTGCAGAAGCGACTTCCTCGGCATCTGTCTTTTCACCGGTATGTTTGATTTCTTTTATCTCACTTTGTGCAACATCTGCATTTTCTTTTACTTCTTCTTTTGCGATATCCTGCTTTGGAGTCTCCTGCTCTTCTTTTTCCGATTCTTCCTGTTCCTTCATTAAAGCATGGAAATCTTTTTTCAGGGAACGGTCTACCTGGGCGTTGATTTTTTCCTGATCAAAGGCATGCTCTGCCTCTTCTTCATGCTCGCCATTCAGATATGGGATATCACTGACAATCTTTTTGATATTTTCCATCGTATCGGCAACGGTTTCTTTTTCTGTAGCATTCATGATCTGACGCATGCTTTTCGCCAGTTCTTCCTGCAGCTTGGAAGTATTGAATTTACTTGCCGTTACAGTTGTCTCCGATGCTTCTTCGGATGTGCACTCCGCTGTCTTTACCATCTCTTTGATGACATTTTTCCGCTCTGTACTCTGCGGCAGACTGATCTCCACCATGCCTTTTTTCTCACGGAACTGCTTGTATTTATCCTCCTGTGCCGGAGTCAACGGCTGATACAGACGCTTCAGATCCAGTGCTTTCTCCACGTATTCACCATCCCCGAACCAAAGGATCAGTTCATCGCAGGTTTCCACACACTTGTCCCGCAGTTCTGCCTGTCCGTACAAAACTGCAAGCTCATAAGCCCATTTTTCTGTATATTCATGTTCTTTGAGTTCTTCCAGGATTGCAATACGGTCTGTCAGTGGCTGATCTTTCAGACAGCTGATCTCATAAGCCAGCACATAACGCATATTATCTTTCGGTGCAATCTCAAGGAATTCGTTGTAATATTCCTCTGCCTCATCCACATGTTTTGCCTTAATGGCTACCTCTGCCAGCTGGCACACGATATTTCTGCCAATCGGAGAATGATCATATGCCTGCAGCAATACTTCACGGCATGCATCGTATTTGCCTGTTTTTTCATAAATCTCGCCAACCATGCACAGCGTTGTGCTGCTGCGGACCTTTTTCCAATTGATGGTATCTGCCATCTCCGCTGCTGTCAGATAATCTCCTGCTGCGAACAGATTCTGAATCTGCTCCAGTTTCAGTTTATACTCATACTTATCCACCGTTATTCACCTCATGTCTGTATTTTATTGATTTTTCAGATGTTATTTTTTCTTTTTAAAATTGATATGCTTTGCTTTTGACTCTTTTTCTTCTGCTTTTTCTGCAAATTCTTTCTCCGGATCTTTCATCTTCACCTGATTGGTCACAGTGTCCACCGTATCAAGCTCGATATATTCCTTCGTCTGCTCCGGCAGCTGCCGTTTTCTCAGCACATGTTCTACCACTCGTTTTATGATATAGTACAGTACCGCAAAAATCGGTACACCAAACAGCATTCCTATTACACCGAAACTTCCGCCGAAAAGCAGAATTGCAAAAATAACCCAGAACGGTGACAGTCCCGTCGTGTTGCCAAGGATTTTCGGTCCGATGACATTTCCGTCCACCTGCTGCAAAATGATAATGTAGATAATGAAGTAAATTCCCTTCATCGGATCTACCAGAAAAATCAGGATTGCACTTGGAATAGCTCCGATATACGGTCCGAAAAACGGAATGACATTTGTCACACCGACAATTACACTGACAAGTGCCACATACGGCATCCGCAAAATTGCCAGACTTGCAAAACAGATACATCCGATGATCAGGGAATCAATGATCTTTCCAATAAAAAATCCACCAAACACCTCGTCTGCTTTCCGGACAACTTCCATCACTACGTTGCCGTAACGTGGACGGAAAATCGCATAAATGATTTTCTTTAACTGCCCGATAAATTTTTCCTTTGTCATCAGGACATATACGGAAACGATAAATCCAATGATCACATTAAATATAGCTTTCACCACGTTATAGACACCGGTCGTAATACTCGCAATAAAATCAGACTGCTGCAGTACACTCTTGCGCAGCCATTCCTCCAGATATTTGGACGCATCTGCGATAAATGTATCCAGCGGACCGGCCAGTGGGCTGTCCTGTTTTAAGAAGCGGTCTACCCACTCGGTCAGGTTCTGCACTTTTTCATTCATGCTCAGGACAATATCTTCGATACATACGATCAGCTGCGGTATGATCAGCCAGATCAGCACTACAATAATCGTCAGAAATACCGCCATGGCAAACGCTACCGATGCAGCTCGTATTTTCTGACACTGCTTATGTGTCAGTTCTTCTGACTTCTGTCTGCTTTTTTTATATAAAAAACGTTCAAACCATTTCATGATCGGATTGAGCAGATATGCCACGATCAACCCCACAATAATAGCCTGAAGACTTTGAAAAATCTCCTGAAAACCGGAAAATAACCCGTCAAATCTCAATACCACAAAAAAGATTGCGATACACACCATTACCACCAGAATGGCCGTCAGACCAATTGCCAGGTAAGGGCGGATATCCAGATTTACTTTCTTTTTCTCCGGTTGTTTCTGAGTTGCAGTATATTCTTTTTTTGTCTCTTCCTGCATGCTAAAACTGCCTTTCTAAAAATCTGGGAATCCGGTTGCAGACTCCACTGAAAATATGAAATAAGTATACCATACTTTTTCTGTACATAACAGAATTGTTCACAAAAAAATCAAAAGAATCCCGTTTCCAGGATTCTTTTTGACTTTATTCATCAGATATTTTTCAAGTCGAACGCACGTGAGACTTGGTGCGTGATTCTGGTCAGCGAAAGCTGACATATTCTTCTTAAAATCACTGTACTCTACACTTCGTTTCTTTTCTGTTTGAGAATCTTAATCTCTGTAATAATTGATCAGGCAGCCTTTCAGAATAATGGTTCTCTCATCGTCTGTCAGATCACCCATTTTCAAAGTGAACGATTTTAATTCGCCGTCTTTTACCACGTATGCCTCGATATCTGTCAACTTGTCCTCAATGGCTTTGCGTACATTCGGGACAAACAGATAATCACCGTTTTCAAATGGCAGATCTCCTTCCGGAATCAGGAATGGAAGCATACCCCAGTTGATCAGGTTGGAACGGTACCGTTTTGTTGCATATTCATTTGCAATATTCGCCCATCCGCCTAATACTTTCTGACAGGAAGCAGCCTGCTCTCTGGCGGAACCGTCACCCGGTTTTACTGCAAAAATCGTACTTCCGATACCGAAGTTTTCACGGTTCAGATCCGGATATTTTGTCTTGATTGTCTCGATCACCGGTGCAAGTTCCGGTAATGCTTCCGCCGGTTTTTCACCGTTGACTCTTGCTTTCTCTGCCTTCTGTACTTCTTTCGCACGGCCGACATATTCCGGATCCTTTCTGGACAGGGCAAACTCAGCCAGTGCCAGCGGATTGGAACGGTAAGAAGAAGTCTCGCCGGACGGAATCAGCTCATCTGTTGTAGTAACCGGATCGTGGATCTCAGATACTACTTTCAGTACCAGGTTGTCTGTCAGTGCACTCATTGCCGGCCAGTCTTTGATGTTCGGTCCGAATTTCAGTTCCTGATCCGGATCAGCTACACCCTTGCTGTCAAATACACGGTTTTCATAAATTGATTTATCAAAGAAATATTTCGGTCCTGTATATTCTACATCCAGATCCGTTGCCGGTGTCAGATATCCTTTGTTTGCAGCGGTTGCAGCGATGGAACGTGCATCCATCAGTGCTACGGAAGCGATCTGACCGTTCTGCAGTTTGGAGCCTTCCCGGTTCGGGAAGTTTCTCGTTGTATGACGGATACTGAATCCGTTGTTGTTCGGTGTATCACCAGCTCCGAAGCATGGTCCGCAGAATGCAGTCTTCATGATCGCACCGGTCTCCATGATTTTCGCTGCTGCACCATTTTTTACCAGTTCCATATAAACAGGCATACTTGCCGGATATACACTTAAGGTAAACTCATCCGGTCCGATACTCTTGCCATTCAGAATGTCTGCTGCTGCACAGATGTTTTCAAATCCACCGCCGGCACATCCTGCGATAATACCCTGATCTACATACAGTTTTCCGTTGCGGATCTTGTCACGCAGTTTATATTCTACGGCTCCGTCCAGACTTACCAACGCGTTCTTCTCAACCTCTGCCAGAATGTCTTCCAGGTTTGCATTTACTTCTTCAATCGTATATGTATTGCTCGGATGGAATGGCATAGCGATCATTGGTTTGATTTCGCTTAAGTTCACTTCTACACAGCCGTCATAATAAGCAACTTTCTCTGGTTTCAGTTCTGCATAATCTGCAGATCTGCCATGGATATCATAAAATTCTCTGATTTTGTCATCCGTTACCCAGATGGAGGACAGGCAGGTGGTCTCTGTGGTCATAACGTCCACGCCGATACGGAAATCAGCACTCAAAGATGCCACACCAGGTCCGACAAACTCCATAACTTTATTATTCACATAACCGTTTTTAAATACGGCACCGATAATTGCCAGAGCCACATCCTGCGGTCCGACACCTTTCATCGGCTCACCGGTCAGATAGATCGCTACCACACCCGGCATTTTGATGTCATATGTTTTGCAGAGCAGCTGTTTTACCAGCTCCGGTCCACCCTCGCCCATTGCCATGGTACCCAGTGCACCATATCTTGTATGAGAATCAGAACCAAGAATCATTTTTCCGCCGCCTGCCAGCATTTCACGGGCAAACTGATGGATGACTGCCTGATGAGGCGGTACATAAATTCCACCATATCGCTTTGCACAGCTCAGACCAAACATATGGTCATCCTCGTTGATGGTTCCACCAACAGCGCATAAACTGTTGTGACAGTTTGTCAGTACATACGGAACTGGAAATTTCTCCAGACCTGATGCACGGGCAGTCTGAATGATACCGACAAAAGTAATGTCATGGGAAGTCAGCTTATCAAATTTAATCTGCAGCTGTTCCATATTTCCGGAAGTATTATGTGCTTTCAAAATACGATATGCCATTGTACCCGTTGCAGCTTCTGCAGCGGTCACTGTTTTTCCTGTTTTTGCCGCAAGACATGCAGCAGCCTCCTGATTATCTTCGATAATCTCCCTTCCATTGAGCAGATATACACCATTCTCATGTAATTTCATGGTTCTGTGCCCTCCTTAGAAAATTCTTTTTTACACTCTCTGTTGTTCTGTCAGTGATTTTGACAATAATTCTTCTCTATTATAATAAGGTGCCTCATAAAAAGCAAGGTTTTTCACTTCAGTCAATTAAAGTTATGAATTATACGTTACAGTTCACTCATCATATGTATTCAAATATTGATCATGCTTGCATGAGGAAATATTTGGATACATAATGATGAAGGGAGCGCCTTTTTATGAGCAAAAGTAGTAGCGTAGCTACGGAGAAGTCCTGAAAGGACGTTTTGCGAATGGCGCGTGTGAACAGTAACAATTATACCATTAATGTTATTCCTTACAGCGGAACGTAAGCTTCACCCGGAAGAGATCATCCTCCAGATCAATCTCAAATTTGCCGCCCATAAGTTCCGTCAGCATTTTTGAGATGGAAAGTCCCAGACCGCTTCCTTCGGTACTGCGGGATTCATCTCCCCGCACAAACCGCTCCGCCAGCGTATCTGCATCCACATTCAGCAGTTTTTCAGAAATATTTTTCATGGTAAAGGTTGCCTCATAGCCATCCTTAGCAACCTCCGCATACACCCGTGTGTCCGGCATCGCATACTTTGCTGTATTATTATACAAATTTCCGATGACACGCCACAGCTGTCTTCCATCTGCATAGATCATCACCGCTTCCTTTGGGAATTTACTGATGACATTCAGCCCTTTCTGCTCCAGTTTTTCATTAAATTCACCGCCGGTCTGACGCACCAGTTCCACCAGATCAATGTCATCCATCTGCAGTGTAATATTTCCGGAAGAAATACGGGACACATCCACCAGATCTTCCATTAACTGTTTTAAGCGCATCGCTTTCGATTCCAATACTTTTATATAGGATTCCGCACTTGGATTATCGATTTTTTCCCGGCGCAGCAGACCGATATAATTAATGATGGATGTAAGCGGTGTCTTGATATCATGGGAAATATTCGTGATCATATTCGCTTTCATCCGCTCATCCCGTACGCTCTCACCGATGGCATTGGCCAGACCCTCGCCAATATGATTGATGCCTTCCGCCAACTGATATTCATCGCCCTGATATTCACTCAGATTCAGCTTATAATCAAATTTTCCCTGGGTGATCTGTTCAATACCTTCCAGGATCTTCCTTCGCTGTATCACACGTTGTGAAAAATAGATCAGCGTGAACACCAGGAAGATTGCCAGCAGAATGTATGCCCAGATGTATCCACAGTGAAAAGCCAGATAGGCTATGGCGACATTTGACAGTACAATCCCCCAGATTACCAGAGTCATCCGGTTGCCCAGATAACGGTTATGCATAGTATCTTTCAGATTGACCAGCAGCCAGTGCAGGTAACTATTTTCAAAAAATGTATCTGCTTTTACCCGACGCACCAGACTCAGGTACATGCCCATAAAACAGCAATCCGCTAATACGGCAAAGGTTCCTACTATAACCATACGGCTCATAACACCATAACTCTGGCTGTGCACCCGCATGCCAAGTGCCGTCAGGCAGATACTGAACACAAACAACAGCGCAATGGGAATCTCCGTCCGGATCTTGTCAAAATTCGTCAGATGCACTTCCTTATCTTCACTCCGTTTTGCCGCAGCCACTGTCATATAACACAGTCCGATCAGCCACACCACAATACCGACTGCTGCCAGCACAAGACTCCGCTGTGCCCAGGGATACAATTTATCAAACTCCCGCTTTGCCACAGCCAGATCATCCTCCTGTGGAAATTTCACATCCACCGCTACGATCAGACTGAAGTCGCCTTTCTGAAGTTCGTTATACTGTGCCATGTTCTGATAATAGTTATTTTCCATTCCGCCAATGTTTGTCTCAAAGCGGAACGTTTTGTTGTTATAACTCAGATACCGTCCGTATTTTACCGCCTGATCATAGGCATCTTCCTGCGTTTTGGTTTCTTTCATATTTGTCACATATGTATTATCCCTGAGATCACCCAGCCAGTAATATACATTGGTATTATTCTGGTCATATTTGTTGTTGTAAACTTTGTAATCCGCAATTTTTTCCGGTGATGCGTTCACTGTCTCCGGACGGTTCTCATCAAACACTCCATTTGTTTCAAACGCTTCCCGCAGATTCAGATAATCCAGCAGCTGCATCATCTGTTTCGAAAACGTCCGCTCAAAATAACCGGATTCCACGAAAGAAGAATTTTGCAGATCCCCCATATTCAGCATATTCTGATTGACACAGGTACTGAACAACACGATACTGACTGAGGCCACCACCGCCGCAATCATCTGCTGACCGATCACAATGGCTTTTGCCAGTGATGAATAGCGCTTTCTGTTCTGTTCCATCGATTACCTCGGTTCTATTTTTTCAATCTTGTATCCAACTCCCCAGACCACTTTCAGATACTGCGGATCCTTTGGATTAATCTCTATTTTTTCTCTGATGTGACGGATATGTACCGCTACTGTATTGTCCGCTCCGATGGCTTCTTCATTCCATATATTTTCGTAAATCTGATTAATAGAAAATACCTTGCCCTGATTTTTCACCAGAAGCAGTAAAATGTTATATTCAATCGGAGTCAGACGGACTGCCTCTCCATCCACACTGACGGACTTCAGATCGTCATTGATCGCCAGTCCGCCGCTCTGAAATACTTTGCTGGACTCTGCCGCGTTGCCCAGCTTTGTATAACGGCGCATCTGGGAATTGACCCTTGCCACCAGTTCCAGCGGATTAAATGGCTTTGAGACATAATCATCCGCTCCTACATTCAATCCGAGAATCTTGTCTGAATCTGCTGTCTTTGCTGACAGCACAATGATTGGCATATTGCTCTCTTCCCGGATTTTTAAGATTGCACGGATTCCGTCCAGACGCGGCATCATTACATCGATGATGACAAGCTGTATCTCTTCCTTGTGAAGTACCTCCAGAGCCTGCACACCATCATACGCCTTAATCACATGATATCCTTCCTGCTGGAGATAAATCTCAATGGAATCTACAATTGCTGTATCATCATCACACACTAATATGTTGTTCAACAAAATCTCTCCTACTCCTTTCCAAAAATCAGATCTTTCAACAGCGAACCTGCATCCCGTTTTTCCTTTTTCCGGGCTGTATTCTGTGCCTGCTCTGCCGCAAATTCATCTGCCAGAACCGCCTGACGGATGGATTCTTCATCCGGAAATTCCGGATTTGGATGCACGCTCTCTCCTCCGGAACCATCCGCTGCATCTGCTGTCTGCTCCTGACCATCCGCTTTCGCGTTCTGACTTTCCCTCCATTTAAAATAAGCTGCATTTGTATTGATCTTAATATCCGGTTTTTCCGCCGGTGCCGGTTCGCACAGTATATCCTCCGGTTTCTTTGTTCCGGAATTTTCAAAATACTGCTCATTCACTTTGATTTCCGGACTGGAAGGCGGTGTGTAGATCATGTTTTTTGCATACTGTACTCCGGTTTCCCGCTCAGCATCCAAATCCCTTTTTTTTCGTGCCCGCTCTTTATTGATATCATCAATAATGGACAGGTATTTCTTTGTGTCCGTCAGATCCGCCAGTTGCCCCTGTAATTCGTTTTCATGTGCCTGCAGCTTGTCCTTCTGTTCCCGCAGATCTTTCCGGAACTGCAAAAACAAATCATTCATGGAATCGTTGGTATGATCCATCAGTTCCCGGATCGCACCGATCATATCTGCCGTATAAATGACAGATGCAGCATACACATCCTCCGCGTTTGCATTGGCCGCCTCAATAATTTCATCCCCTTTTTTACGAAAAGCCCGCTCCGCATTGCTTCTGCTCTGCCGTGTCTGCTCATACTGATCCATCATATCGTAAATCCCCTGATTCAGCCGATCCAACAGATTCAAAAACTGCTTGCGGTCTATGATTACTTTATCCGGGTGTCCATTGTATGTTTCACTTTTTGAAAATGCCACATGGATTTCTTTTAATACCCGCTCTACTTTATCTTGTGGGCTCATAGTTTCCTGTCCTCATTCCTTCTTCTTTTCTACTTGAATTTTTATACTTCGATCAGTTCATACTGGTCAGTACCAAGACCAATCTTGACCGCATGCTCGATGCAGCTTCTCCAGTTTGTATCCGGATGTGTAAAATAGAAATGATCGTGTCCGTGTCCGCAGTCACATTCTCCGTGCTCATGTTTATGCTGCTCTATATTTTCAGCCAGCACACTGTTTGACAATACCGGCTGCTGATTACACAGATCCGCGCAAGCCATATCCAGAGCCACCGGATCAAAAGATGCCAACATACCAACGTTCGGAATGATCGGGCGGTCATTTTCTGAATGACAGTCACAGTTCGGTGACACATCACAAATCAGTGAAATATGGAAACACGGACGATCCTTACAGATTGCCAGCGTGTACTCTGCCATTTTGCAGTTTAAGATATCATTGGACTCGGAAAACTCCGGTGTCACTGCATCTTTCGGACAGACACCGACACATCTGCCGCAGCCCACACATTTATCATGATTGATCTGTGCTTTGCGTTCGTCAATGGTAATGGCATCGTGGGCACATACTCTCGTACACATACCGCAGCCCACACAGAGTCTTTTGTTCACATATGGCTTGCCTGCACTGTGCTGCTCCATTTTTCCTGCCCGGGATCCGCCGCCCATACCGATATTTTTGATGGCACCGCCGAAACCGGTTGCCTCATGTCCTTTGAAGTGGGTCAGGGAGATCAGGATATCCGCATCCATCAGCGCACGGCCGATCTTTGCCTCTTTGACATACTCGCCCTCCACCGGAACAAGTACCTCATCGGTACCTTTCAGTCCGTCTGCGATGATAACCGGGCAGCCGGTAGCATACGGAGTAAATCCATTCATATATGCAGTCTCCAGATGATCTACCGCATTTTTACGGCTTCCTACATACAGCGTATTACAATCTGTCAGAAACGCTTTTCCACCCTGTTCTTTTACGATATCTGCAATGACTTTTGCATAATTCGGGCGCAGAAATGCCAGATTTCCATATTCTCCAAAATGAATTTTGATTGCTGCATAATGATCCTGAAAATCAATGTTTTCGATACCAGCAGTCTTTACCAGCCGTGCCAGCTTCTGCATCAGATTTTCTGTAAAACTTGTTTTAAATGATGTGAAATATACTTTTGATTTTTCCATTGTTCTAACTCCTCGCTTAATAGATGCACTTAGCAATCCGTATAATCAATATTTTTTGGGAAGTGACATCCACTTTCAGTTTACCATAATCGCTCTTTTCTTTACAGTTAAAATTTTCTTAACTCCATCCCCATTTGACGTTATCTTCAAGTCGAACGCATGTGAGACCTGGTGCGTAATTCTGGCCAGCGTAAGCTGACATATTCATCTCAGAATCACTGCACCGCTACACCTCAGAAGTATTTCTCGCCAAAAAAGATGTTTTCCTGTATAATGCTATGGAAATCATTTTCAATATTGTTTTAATATGAAACAGAAAGAGAACCCAAATTTTATGGAAATCATTCGTACTTATGGAAATATCATAAAAAAATATGCTCCGGACCATCCACTGGCCGCTTTTCGCATGATCAAAGCCGGTCTGGCACTGGAGCAATTTCGCAGCCGGAACCTTGCTGATAAGAAACTGCCAGGTGCTTACCAGTATCTGAACACCTATGCCGTAGGGGAAGTACTGGAAGCGCTGAAACATCCGGAGACTTCCGTCTGGGCAAATATTTTTGCCCCGGTGGAGCTGCTGCAATGCTTTGATCTGCACAGCCTGTCCATCGAATGTCTGTCTTCATTTCTGTCCGGATTTACCATTGAGGACTATTTCCTTGACTATGCGGAAAATGAAGGGCTGGCCTCCACACTGTGCTCTTATCACAAAAATTTCATTGGTGCCATCGACAGCGGCATCATCCCGCCGGCGGCCTTTGCGGTCACCACGTCAACCATCTGTGACGGAAACGTCAACACGTTCCGACATCTGTCTGAAAAGCATCATGTACCGTCTTTTCTGCTGGATATCCCACAATGTGATACACCGGATGCGGCAGCATACGTTACCGGGCAATTAAAAGAACTGGTCTCCATGCTGGAGGATACCTTCCACAAAAAATTCCAACCGGAAGAACTGACCGCTGTGCTGCAGCGGGAAAATGAATCGAAAGCCTGCTATGAACGGTTTTTAAAGCACATGCAGACCCACCATTATCCGTCCACACTGACACTGCAGATGTATATGCTGTTTGCCTCCCACATGAATATCGGAACACCGGAAATCCTGCATTTTTATCAGCAGATGGAAGCTGAAGCGGCCGCTGCTCCGGAATTTCACGGAACTAATATTCTCTGGGTGCATCTGCTGCCTTACTATCAGGAAACATTACGGGAATACTTCAATCTGTCGGATAATTACCAGATTCAGGCCATTGAGATGAACCTGGATTATCGCACACCACTGAACACGGAACATCCACTGGATGCACTGGCGGAAAAAATGGTTCAGAATATCTACAACGGACCATATGAACGCAAAGCAAAACTGGTATCTGAACTGGCACAGAATCTGCATTCTGACGGTGTCATCAATTTCTGTCACTGGGGCTGCAAGCAGTCCTCCGGCGGAGTCATGCTGTTGAAAGAAGAACTGAACCGGCAAAATATTCCGCTCCTGGTTCTGGACGGCGATGGCATGGATCGCCGCAACAGCCACGACGGTCAGATCCGCACCCGCTTTGAGGCATTTCTCGAAGTACTTCGACAAAAAAAGGAGGAAGCATAATGCTGGCTTATTTTTGCAAATATGTTCCGGAAGAATTATTTCAGGCTTTCGGTACGAACATCACCTGCATGGAACCTCATGTCACAACTTTCACCCAGGCAGATGCCCTGATGCATCCGAATATGTGCTCTTTTTCCAAAGCGGTTCTGGAAGAATTTGAAAAACAGGATTATGACGGAATGATCTTCACCTCCTGTTGTGACAGTTCCCGCCGCCTTTATGATATTCTCCGTCACCTGTTTCCGGACAAATTTTTCTTCTGCCTGGATCTGCCCCGCAAGATCAATGACTTTGCTGTCACGCTTTACACCCGGCAGCTGGAAAAGCTTATTGACGCTTACACTGCTTTTTCCGGGAAAACATTTTCTGAAGAGAAACTTCTGGAAATCTGCTGGAAACGTGCCACAGAGCAGAAACGTACAAATGTTTCTCGAGATTTCGATGCATCCGCCTGGCGATCAGCAGCTATTGTTGATCATTCACCAGCCCCAACAATTTCAACGAATGACTCGTCCACATCTTCACAGAATAGCAAACTCCACATCGCCCTGGCCGGTGCCCGCCCCGGATCCGAGATCCGGCAGCTGATCGCAGACCATCAGGCTAACGTCGTTCTGGATCTGACCTGCACCGGCATTCAGCGCAACTATGACCTGCATGCAGCACAAATCCTCCCCGCCTATGCACATGCCCTGCTGGATCAGCTTCCCTGCATGCGCATGGCTGCAGCCTCCAACCGGCAGAAGATTCTGGAAGCTTATGAAAAACGCATAGACGGCATTATCTATCACACCGTCAAATTCTGTGATATCTACGCCTATGAATATACAAAACTGCACGAGACCTCCGATCTGCCGATTCTGAAAATAGAAACCGATGCCACCGCTCAATGCGCCGGTCAGATCCTGACCCGTCTGGAAGCATTTTTAGAATCCCTTCGTATGAAAAAAGGAGAAAACATGTTATTTAAAAACAAACGACAGTCGCCGGAAAGCAAAGGCCTTCCCCGGCAGACAGCTGATAACGGTTCAAATAATAAAACTGCAGCCGCAGACCATCCCGCAGCAGCTTCCGCTTCTGCACCGGTCTATGTCATGGGCATTGACAGCGGCTCCACGTCCACCAATGCAGTGATTTTAAACCAGAACAGGGAACTGATCGCATCTGCCGTCATCCGCACCGGTGCCAAAAGCGGTGAAAGTGCACAGCGCATTTTGAAAGAGATTTTAGAAAAAGCCGGACTGCAACGCTCTGACCTGATAAAAATTGTGTCCACCGGTTACGGCCGTGTCAGCATTCCTTTTGCCGATGAAAACGTAACCGAGATCAGCTGTCACGGAAAGGGAGCTCATTATCTGAATCCGCAGATCCGCACCATTCTCGATATCGGAGGACAGGACAGCAAAGCCATCCATCTGAATGAAAAAGGAGATGTCACCGATTTTGTCATGAACGACAAATGTGCAGCCGGAACCGGTCGTTTTCTGGAAATGATGGCACGCACACTGGAAGTTGATATTGAAGATCTTGGAGTGCTGTCTCTGAAGTCCACAGAAAACATCGAAATCAGCAGTATGTGCTCCGTATTTGCAGAATCCGAAGTCATTTCCCTGATCGCGCAGAACAAGGAGACATCAGATATCGCGCACGGCATCCATATGGCTATTGCCGCAAAAGCGATCTCCCTGATGCGCCGCGTCGGACTGGAACCGGGTTATATGATGACCGGTGGCGTCGCCAAGAATCCGGGTGTGGTCAAAGTGCTGGAAGAACAGCTGAAAGCACCGCTTTATATCTCCGGTGAACCGGAGATCGTCGGGGCGCTGGGTGCGGCACTGTATGGTCTGGAAGGGATATTTTAATTTCTTTTGTGACTAAATTGTAGGTTAATAAAAAGAAATCCGTAAATTTTGTTCTGTCAGCTAACAATCGCTTTCCAGAAAAAATTTTACGGATTTCTCTAATTTTCGAGTTGTGTTTTCTGATATGTTCAAGTCGAACGCACGTGAGACTTGGTGCGTGATTCTGGTCAGCGAAAGCTGACATATTCTTCTCAGAATCACTGCACATCCTCGCGGAGCGTTTATCTCAGTCGGAGATTGTACTCCCACTGAGAAAGACTTGTTATTACTCACCACTTGCAGAAGTGGGAGTCTTCTCGACTGAGATAAAATTCATACTTGCTTATAACTTTATCGTGTCATATTCGTCATTCAACACTTCCGCCAGCTTATGAATCGTGTTGGATAATGTCTCATAACAAATCCCGTAAGTCACAAGTTCCGCCCCATACGGATCCAGGATTTCCAGCTCATCGCCGGTCAGATCTGTCAGCACTTCCACATTCTGTGCTCCTTCCATTTCCAGCACTTTTTCTTTCGCTGCCTGATCAAATGTCAGTATCAGCGTTGTATCCCCAAAATCGTTCTGTTCCAGCTGGCTGGACATATAATTTTCCAATGCAATGCCGTTGCTGATCATCACGGCCTCTGCCTTCTGATTCAGCGGCTCTGGGAATAATACCACAAAGCCCCGCGCCAATATCTCCACCGGGAATTTCAGATGTTCCCGCTGCAGGAGCGCAGCAGCCATCGGTTCCCGACAGATTGCACGTTTCCCCACAAAAATTATCTTCTCGATCCTATCCAAACTTCCACCTCTTGTAAAGCGGACATTCGCAATCCGCTTTCGCTATTTGCTCATGAACGCAGTCGCTTTGCGACCTGTCAGTGGGAGCTTTTAACTCCCACTGACATAAGCATCCCCCTTACCCACCGCTTAGTGCTCTACGCACTTGAAGTAGGGGAATGCTTATTCTGCGTTCAGACTATAAGTTGCTATTTACACTTCAATCACCTGATGTCCGGCTGCCTTCAGCAGACGGTTCATGATCGCATGTCCGATCCGCGGTGTTGCAAAACTTTCTGAGAAAATGACATTGACATCCATCTCATCAAAATCACGCAGGATTGCATACAGATGCTGTGCGATACTGTCCTCATCCTGACGGCTTCCAATGCTCTCGATCACATCACCGATATACTGTGCCCGGCTTTCATCCGTACAGATGATGCCGACCTTTTCGCCTTTTTTCCGGTATTCTCCAGTCAGTTCATTGATACGCATCACAACAGCATCTGCCTCACCGGAGACAATGATCAGATTTGCTTTCGGTGCATAATGACGATACTTCATCCCCGGAGCCTTCGGATGTACATTCGGATCCGTACTTACAAATCCCGGATCGTCCTTTACTGCACCGATCACCTCCGCCAACATATCTTTTGTAATATACCCCGGACGCAGGATCATCGGAATTTCTTCACTCAGATCGATAATCGTAGACTCAATGCCAATACCTACGGCTCCGCCATCCAGGATCATCGGAATCTTGCCGTTGAGATCCTCATAGACATGTTCCGCCAGTGTCGGGCTTGGTCTGCCGGATGTATTCGCGCTCGGTGCAGCGATATAACCGCCACTTTCACGGATCAACGCCAGTGCAGTCGGATGGGATGGCATACGGACAGCCACCGTATCCAGTCCACCGGTGGTCTCATATGGCACCGCTTCGCTTTTCCGGAAGATCATGGTCAGCGGTCCCGGCCAAAATGCATCTGCCAGTGCCTTTGCCTGCGGCGGAATATCCGCAGTGATCTTATCCAACGCCTCAAATTCAGCAATATGTACAATCAATGGATTGTCAGACGGACGCCCTTTTGCTGCATAAATTCTTTTCGCCCCTTCCGGCAGTAATGCGTCTGCTCCCAGTCCATATACCGTTTCTGTCGGAAAACCAACCAGCCCGCCTGTACGGATAATTTCAGCGGCTTCCCGTATAATAGTCATATCCGGATGCTGTGCATCCACTTTTTTTACCTGTGTCAGAATTTTATTTTCCTGATGATCATTTAATGTACTCATAGGAAACAGTATACCACAAAAGATTTTACTTGTCAGCACCTGTCACCTGCGAGTATACTCTAGGTATGCTCGTACACAAATGAGAAGTGTAACGCGCGTCTGAATTAATTTAAAGAAAGAATGAGGGTTTTGAAATGGCTATTACAAAAAGTTCTTTTGGAATCACAAGTGACGGCGAAGAAGCGTTTCTTTATCGTCTGGAAAACACATCTGGTGCTTATGTGACCATTACCAGCTTCGGTTGCCGTATTGTCAGCATCTGCGTACCGGACAGAGAGGGCGAATTACGTGATGTCTGCCTTGGCTATGACACACTTGCAGAATATGAAAAGGACACCGCAAGCTTTGGTGCCGTAGTAGGAAGACATGCAAACCGCATTGAAAAAGGTGTCTTTATTTTAAATGATAAAACTTATCACCTTGCCGTCAACAACGGGCCAAACCATCTGCACGGTGGTATCCGTGGTTTCCATTATTACAACTGGGAATCCGCACAATCCGGCAATTCTGTTCGTTTTACCCGTGTCTCACCGGACGGTGAAGAAGGTTATCCGGGGACACTGACCATGAGCGTCACTTATTCCTGGAGTGAAGATAATGAACTTTCCATTTCCTACGAAGCATCCAGTGACCAGGATACCGTATTCAACACAACCAACCATTCCTATTTTAATTTAAATGGTGAAGCATCCGGTTCTGTGCTGGAACATCTTCTGATGATCAATGCAGATTCATTCACTGAGACGGACGAGAATGATCTCACCACCGGCGTGATCACCGATGTAACCGGCACACCATTTGATTTCCGAACACCAAAACCGATCGGGCAGGATATCTTTGCCGCGCATCCGCAGCTAAAATATTCCAAAACATACGATCACAACTTTGTATTAAACGGCAGTGGTTTAAAAGAGGCTGCCACTTTATATGCAGAGGAATCCGGCATCCGTCTGACCTGCTTTACGGATCAGCCTGGGGTACAGTTGTATGTACCGGCGCAGTCTCCTGCTGAGCATGGTAAAAACGGCATTGCTTACCCGGCTTACGGAAGTGCATGCCTGGAGACACAGCATTTTCCGAATGCAACCAGCCACCCGAATTTCCCTTCTGTTATTTTGAAAGCAGGGGATACCTTTAAATCAAAAACATTATTTCATTTTTCCGTAACATCTTCCAAACGATAAGGAGTGATTTTTGATGTCAATGGAACATTATCGTGCTGCCCAAAAGGCAGGAAAAAAAGACTTGCAAACACGGACTTCACAGAAACTTCCTGTTGAAATGCCTGCTCTGGATACTATTCTGGAACATGTAGACATCAGTGGTGAAGTCCCTCTCGGACTGGTAGATATTCCTACAGAACTCATTGTCGGCACAAAGACCTGTGGGCGCGCTTCTTCTTTTGCGCCCAACTTTATGCCGATCCTTGGAGAAAGCACAGAGTTTGCGGCTAAATGGTCTTCCCTGTGTGATGCACACTTAAAGGAAGGTATCCGTGATCCTATCGTGGCATACGAATACATGAATCATTATTATATCCAGGAGGGCAACAAGCGTGTCAGTGTCCTGAAATATTTTGATGCCATCAGCATTCCGGGCTATGTGACCCGCATCATTCCTGCCCGTGAGGATACACCGGAAAGCCGTATTTACTACGAATTTCTTGATTTTTACAATGCCACAAATATCAACTACTTGTTTTTCAGCAAGGAAGGCTCCTATGCACATCTTGCCTTTCACCTTGGCCACCGCCGATATGAACGCTGGAGCATGGATGACCGGATTCTGTTCCGCTCCTGCTACAACCGCTTTGCTGACGCTTTCAAGGAACTTGGCGGTGACAAGCTGAACATGACTACCGGCGACGCACTGCTCATCTATCTGGATCTGTTCGATTACAGCCAGCTGGTAGATGAGACACCTTCCGCGATCAAGGAAAACCTTCGGAAAATGTGGGCGGAATTTGAGCTGAAAAATGCCCAGGAAAAACCTTCCGTCAAATTTGATCCGGCACCGGAACAAAAGAAGAATATCCTGACCAAATTTCTGACAGCCTCTGAAGAAGAAGATGTCACACACATTGCCTTTATCAACAAGAAAACACCGGAGACCTCCAGCTGGACATATGCCCATGAACTTGGACGACTCTATTTGAAAGATGCGTTCCATGGCCGTGTACGCACGAAAGCCTACGACAATATTTCTGATACCGAAGATGCTGTGGCAGCTATCGAACAGGCCATTGCAGACGGAAATGAAATGATTTTCACCACCTCACCGGAATTTTTAAGTGCCAGCCTGCGGGTAGCAGTTAACCATCCGGAAATCAAAATCCTGAACTGTTCCCTGAATGCCTCCCACAAATATATCCGTACTTATTATGGACGAATGTATGAGGCAAAATTTCTCATCGGCGTTCTGGCCGGTGTGATGACAGACACGAACAAAATCGGTTATATTGCAGATTATCCGATCTTCGGCATGACAGCCAATATCAACGCTTTTGCCCTGGGTGTCAAAATGGTCAATCCAAAAGCAAAAATTTATCTGGAATGGTCCACGCTGAAGGAAAATAAACATATTGATCTCACCGCAAAGTTATATTCCCTGGGTGCAACGTATATCTCCCATCAGGATATGATCATTCCACGAAAAATCTCCCGCCAGTTCGGACTGTTCCGGGTCAATGGTGAAACACCGGTAAACCTGGCATTTCCTGCATGGAACTGGGGAAAATATTATGAACGTATCATCCGTAATGTGCAGAACGGTATCTGGAATACAGAGGAAAAATCCGATGCAAACAAAGCACTTCACTACTGGTGGGGCATGTCCGCAGATGTCATTGATGTAATCTGGTCTTCCGCAGTCCCTGACGAAACCCGCCATCTGCTGGATACATTGCGCAATGCCATCCGGAATTACGATTTCAACCCATTTGATGGAATCCTTCATGCACAACAGGGACTGATTTCAAAGGATGCCAATCACACACTGACTCCACGGGAAATCATTTCCATTGACTGGCTGCTGGATAACATCATTGGCCGGATTCCGACTGCCAACGAGCTGCGGGAAGATGCACAGAATGTGGTACGTCAGGAGGGCATTCGCAAGGAGGAACCTACGACATGAGAATTTTAGCTGTTTCAGACACAGAATCCACAGCACTTTGGGATCACTATAACAGTAATAAGATCACCAATACCGATCTCATCCTCTCCTGCGGGGATTTGAATCCGCAATACTTGTCCTTTCTTGTCAGCTGCACAAATCTCCCGCTGTTGTATGTGCATGGCAACCATGACGAGAAATATGATCAGACACCACCGGAAGGATGCATCTGCATTGATGATAAAATATATGTACACGAGGGCATCCGCATCCTCGGACTGGGTGGATGCATGCCCTACAAACCGGGAAAATATATGTATACAGAGAAAGAAATGAAACGACGCCTGTTACATATCAAACATCAGCTGATCTTCTACCGGGGCTTTGATATCCTGCTGACCCATGCGCCTGCACAGGGATTGGGAGACGGCGATGATCATGCTCATCAGGGATATCAGACATTTCTGGGGCTGCTGAACAAGTATCAGCCCAAATACATGGTACATGGACATATGCATCTGCAGTATGATCATTCCCTGCAGCGCACTATGCAGTATAACAATACCCAGATCATCAATGCGTATGAGAAACACTCCTGGGAATATTAGTGTTTCTGATAAAAAGTTAATATCTTAATACGAAAATGAAAAGTTCTGTCAGGCCGCCAGACGTTCACTGCCCCTGACAGAACTTTTATTAATGCTCCACCAGATACGCGCAGATTCCCTTCTGCAAGGCTTCCACCAGTTTTTCCTGGTACGCGGCACTTATCAGCAGGCTTTCTTCTTCCGGATTTGAGAGGAATCCGCATTCCACGATCACCGTCGGTGCGGAAGTATTTTTCAGAATATAATAATCGGAGTTTGCTTTTGCCACTCGATGATTCTGTGGATCCACATTGCTGATCAGACTCTTTTGCAGTAGTTCCGCAAGTATTTTTCCTTCTTTTGATCCTTCATAATAAAACACCTGCGCTCCTTTTACAGAACTGTCTGTGTAGCTATTCTGATGGATACTGATCACTGCATCCGGCTGTTCGGAATTCATCTTTGCTACACGCTGCTTCATGTCCGATATTTTTTCATTTGTTGCATTCGCATCTGCCAGATTCCGATCATCGGTCCGGGTCATGATGACCCGGATATTCTGCCTCTCAAGGTGCTTCTTCAACTTCAGTGCGATCGTCAGATTGACTTCTTTTTCCTTTGTTCCCGCGACACCGATTTTCCCCGGATCGTTTCCGCCATGTCCGCTGTCTATACATACCGTATATTCTGCCCGTTCCGCCTTCTTTGTCATAACTGCGAACTGTGCCGACCCGGATATGCGGATTCCCGCAATCACCAGCACGGTCAATAAAATTCCTATACTAATCTTTCTTTTCAAAAAAACCCCGAATACCTGTAATCTTACTTACAATGTATTCGGGGAATCTTTCATCTATACACATCTTCGCAAACAGGCTTCCTGTCAGAAACACAGTACCAGACTTCTTACTGCTGCATTGCTTCCACGATAGTATCCCAAATGGTATTTTTTTCATATCCAAGCTTCCAGAAGGATGCGCCTGCCAGATGATTCTCTTTCATCACATTCAGTTTTTCTCCGATGGATTTCTGATCCTCCACCCAGATTTTGTAGGTTTTTCCATCATACTGATACTCTGCGTAATACTGTCCACAGTCTTCCAGCCATTCCAGGTTGACGCTGTTTGCTGCCACGCGGCTGTCCACTTCGCTCATACTTACCGCTTCACTTCTGATCGAATAACCTCTTAATGCATCTTCCTCACTGATTTCCGCATCCGTACCTTCAGCCACCGGTGTCAGCTCCCAGACTCTGGTGTAGAACGGCACACCAAGGATCATCTGCTCTGCCGGAACTTCCTTCAGCGTATCCTTGATTCCCTGCTCTACAAATCCGATGGATGCCACGGAACCTTCCTCTGATCCGTTATAATGCTCATCATATGCCATCACAACGATATAATCTGCAAACACAGCCTGTTCTTCCCTGTCATAATAGGAGTTATAAGCTGCCGGTACATAATTGTCCACAGACAGCACCAGATCATTATTTTCACACTTGATGGACAATTCGCGGATAAACTCCAGATATCCGTCCGCTGCCTCTGCCGGAAGCAGCTCAAAGTCCAGATTGATGCCATCCAGATCATATTTAATTGCCTCTGCCACCAGATTATTGACCAGATTATCTCTGCTGGATGTCAGACTGAACACACTGGTATCGTCCACATCCTGGTTTTCCAGATTGCTGACCAGTCCCCAGACTTCTACTCCCTGCTGATGACAGTAGTTTACATAATCCTGACTGCACAGAGACATAATACCGCCATTGTTGTCATTCAGATAAAACCAGGTCGGTGAGATCACATTCACACCCTTGGTCTTGCCAAGCACCGCTGCTACATTTGCATTCGCGGCCTGCGTCGTTACCTGATGCCATGCCATATTGATCCGTGATTCACGACTGATATGGGAAAATACCGGCTCCGTAAAATTATGATCATACAGCACATCCTGTTCTCCGCCTATGGTCTTGGATTTTACATAACCGATAAATCCGTCCTGGCTGCATACCTTGCTCCAGGAGCCGGCAGTATCCAGTACAGTCACCAGATTGCCTTTCTTCACTTCTGTCAGGATAGGACTCTTCACGCCGCCCTTCTGCCGGATCTGAGTCTTTTTCTTAATGCTCTGATATGTCACATCATCCCAATGATCCGAGATCACAACACGATTCGGATCCTCATAGGATTCATAATGGATATCCGTATATTTTTGTACAAAGCTCATGGACAGATACATCTCACCGTCCCGTACCAAAGCGATCACGTGATCTGCTGTCTGCGCCGTCTTTCCCAGCAGATAGGACGCTGTATCCGGTGTCACATTGATAAGTCCCTCCGGCGTAACATAACGCAGCACCTGCTCTGTCGCATCCCAGTAAAACCGTTTGTTCAGATATTTGTGTACAATCCGGTAATCCATATACACTTCATCATTCTGCAGGATTGCTTTCTGCTCCATCTTTTCATTGTCGAAAACGACAAACATTTCGTCCTCCTGCTCCAGTTTGTAATACTTGCTGTAATCTGTAACTTCCTTGGACGCCGAATATTTTTTCAAAAAAGTGGTCAGTCCGATGCTCGCGATCACCACAATGATCAGCACCGCCACTGCCATCACCAGAATTGCTTTCTGTCTCTTCCTATTGTGCGCCTGTCTCTGTGAAGCCATTGCTTCCTCCTTTTCTTCTGCATATATTACCAGATTTCCTCCGAAATAGTTTCGGAATATGTCTGCCTGTTACAAAGTCTTTGCAATCAGTATACATGAAAAAAAAAGGCGATGCAACCTTTCCGACCCAGACTTAATGAATGCTTTAGATTTCCCTCCACGGGTTCGATATAGCACCCAAAAAGTCCACTGTTTTATGGTAACATGCGCCTTTTTTCCTGTTTTGCAGGTTTTTCCGGTATTTGAGAAATCCTGCTTTTATTTTATTGTAATTTTGTCAAATCTCACTTGGGACAGTGCACCCTGCCGGAACACATAATCCCTCATATAATTCGTGTCTTCCCGGACACACATGACCTCTGACACTTCCACAGAACTGCTTGGAAACCCCTCCAGCCAGATAGAAATGCCTTGTTGTTCATAATTTTGGAGTTCGATCAGAAGAGTCTGTCCGGAATCTGCATATCTTTGCTGCATAAAAATACCTCTTCTCTGACCTGTGCGGAAGTAAGTCGTGATATACAAATCCGCCAATTATTCTTTCACTTGATTTTACCGGTCTTACTGTGTGTGAATGCACTGCCCTGCCCCGGAACGCCACCGGCTCTGATACTGTCTTCGTCTTTATCTTTCCTTTTACCTCCGTATTTTTTAGTACCTGCAAAACCTGCAGGATTTTTTCTTCCACCGGCTTGTGCTCTGCATGCAGCTCAGTGCCGTACATTCCCCCTTTCCTCGATTGTCAGTTCTGTGATTTTCACATATACTAACAAAAACTGTTTTGAAAGAGTCTTCCGGTACAGACAGCGTTTTCTTCCTGCAGATATCAGGCTGTATGGTCAGATAATCCAACGAAAACTATGATATTCCTACCTGTAATCTGCCCATAACAAAAACAGCAAAAATCTGCCTCTCAAACTATTTTCTACACAAATTCTGGAAAAACTTAGAAAGGTGTATCACCTTAGATCGATCAACGGGAAAATCCCTCTGCAGCAGCTGCATCTTTTAATGTACAGAATTGTACGATGCATGGACTTTAAGAAAATCTGCTGCACTATGTGGTCTCTCTGTCCGTATACACGGATAACTCATGAAATATATATACCACAGTTATATTAAAAATTCAACTGTTTTCGTCGTTTTTATATATTTTTTTATATTTGGAGTTACAGTTCAAGTCGAACGCACGTGAGACTTGGTGCGTGATTCTGGTCAGCGAAAGCT
>ERZ832973.137-NODE-137-length-100078-cov-27.941703_pt1 | contig 100078 bp, 110 predicted proteins | sample MGYA00519950_ERZ832973 | MGnify/ENA primary metagenome ERZ832973 (study PRJEB31850, sample SAMEA3708734) | human gut metagenome | biome: human gut; feature: human-associated habitat; material: faeces | place: China | collected 2014 ... | reverse complement strand
ATATCCATCAAGGAATTTTTGTTCCACGATGGATATTTTTTATGCGGTTGCCCTGAGTAAGATATACTACAATTTGTATATCCTACTTTCTTCGCTTGCATTCTTACAGATTGATTTTTCTTCCGCCTTCTGCAACTTCCTGATTTACTACATAATAAGCCGCATGTTCTTCCGGTTTTACATAAATCTGTACGTCCTTGATATCGCTTTCCTTTTTTCCTGTTTCATCCATCCAGGCTTTTTTCACGTTTGCTCTGATTTCATCTAAATTATATTCAGCTCCTGCAAACTGGATATAAACAGTTTCTTTTGCTTCTGCCTTCTTTACCGCTGCTGTAGATGCAGCCGCTTTTTTTGCAGCAGCCCTCTTTACAGGTGCCTTTTTTGTAGAAACGGGTTCTGTCTTAATTTCTTCTGTCTTCGCCGGAGTAGTCATTTCTGCTGCTGTAGTTGTCTTTGCAGTCTTTGTGCTTGTCTTTCTAACTGACATTTCATTCTCCTCCTTTTTTCTATGTCCAGCCTATCATAAACCTTTTTTTCAAATTTTTCAAGTTTTCTGTTCTTTTCTCATTTCTATGTTTTTTACCTGTAACAAGTGAAAGTATATGAATTGTCCAGGCAAAATAATCCAGAATCTTGAAAAATCCCCAAACTTTTTTCCTTTTATGTCTCAACTTTTGAAAAAAACACGAAATCCCTCATCATTTTTTCTTTTATCTTTACCCTTTTTCTTTTTTTAAATTCCAGGTGTTTCCAACCGCTCTTTTCCATAAGACCAAAGCTTTTCTTTTAATTGCCGGTGTTGTTCCAGGGATAAATCCGGGTCCAGGGAAAGTATGGAACCCGCTGCCTCTGCTGCCTGTTTTAAAATCTCTGCATCTTGAAAAATGTCAGCAATACGAAATTCCATGTCACCACTTTGACGAACGCCAAAAAAATCACCGGGACCGCGCAAACGCAAATCCTCTCCTGCAATTTGAAACCCGTCATTGGACTTTTCCAGGATTTGCAGACGCTTCTTCGTTTCCTCTTCCTGCCCTCCCTGGACGAAAATACAGTAGGACTGATATTCTCCCCGTCCTACCCTGCCCCGTAGCTGGTGAAGCTGTGCAAGACCAAAACGCTCTGCATTTTCCACCATCATCACTGTGGCATTGGGAACATTAACGCCAACCTCAATAACAGTGGTGGAAACCAAAACCTGAATCTCATTCTTTGCAAAGGCTTCCATGATCTGATTCTTCTGACCTGGCTTCATCCGCCCATGAAGACATCCCACCTTTACAGCATCGGGAAGCTCTTTGGCAAGTTTTTTGCTGTAATCTGTTACATTTTCAGCCTCCAGCCCCTCACTTTCCTCCACCATGGGACAGATAACATACACCTGTCTTCCTTCTTCTGCCTGTTTCTTTATAAAACGATAGGCAGCCGGACGGTAGGAGGTATCTACCACGCAGTTTTTAATGGGCAATCGCCTGGCAGGAAGCTCATCCATAACAGAAATATCCAAATCTCCGTACAAAATAATGGCAAGTGTTCTGGGAATGGGCGTTGCACTCATAACCAGCACATGGGGTCTTCCTCCCTTTTGGGAAAACAGCTCTCTTTGCTTTACCCCGAAGCGGTGCTGTTCATCTGTAATTACCAGCGCCAAATTTTGATATTCCACCTTCTCCTGAATCAGGGCATGGGTTCCCACAATCAGCTTTGCCTGTCCGGAGACAATTTTCTGGTATCGTTCTCTCTTTTCTTTTGCTGTATTAGAACCCGTAAGAAGCACCACCTCATAAGGCAGCTCCTGGTCCTTTATGAAAGCAGCAAGTCCGTCAAAATGCTGTTTTGCCAAAACCTCCGTAGGCGCCATAATAGCTGCCTGATAACCATTGGCTGCCGCCAGAATCATGGCAAGAAAAGCGATAATCGTTTTTCCGCTTCCCACATCTCCCTGAACCAGTCTTGACATCAGACTTTTCCCGGTCATATCCCTTTCAATCTCATTCCATACACGCTTCTGGGCATTGGTAAGCGCATAGGGAAGCGACTCTATCAGATTCTCTGTCTCCCAAACCGGTTTCATGGGGAATCCGTTGACTGCATCCTGGCTTCTCTCTTTCATCATTTTTATGGAAAGAAGAAAAAAGAAAAATTCATCAAATACCAGCCGGTTATGACCTATTGCCAGTTCTTCCCTGTTCTTTGGAAAATGGATATGGGCAACCGCATAATTATACTCGGAAAGTCCATAATGTGTCCGGTATTCTTCCGGCAGGTATTCCTGTGTCAATTCTCTGGATTCCAGTACCTGATGCATGGTTTTCACCATATGTTTATTGGTAAGCCCCTTGGTAAGTCCATAAATGGGATACAGGGTGTGCAGCATCTTCTGATAATCCTCTCTGCCGAAAATTTCCGGCTGCTCCATGGTAAGCCTCCCCTGTTTTTTTACAACCGTTCCCCGAAACACATACAAACCGCCGGACTGAAGCGTATTTCTTAAAAAAGGCATATTATACCAGGTAAGCTGCAAAAAATAAGCGCCCTCCCGAATACCTGCTGTAACCACAGACTTTCTCCCGGTGCTGTGCATCCCTACCCTGCCGGAAATCCTTCCTAAAACAGCACATTTTTCTCCTTCTTTTATCTCTGTCACAGCTATGGGAGCCTTGTACTCATCATAATCCCTGGGATAATAACGAAGCAAATCTCCAATGGTCTCAATCCCCAGCTTTCCAAACAAAGCCTGAGTTTTCTCCCCGATACCCTTAATGCTGCGAATACTGTCCCTCTCGTTCACTCTCTTCCTCCAATAACGAAAAGAGGATGCTGCATAAATATTCTCGACACATTTTTCATGCAACATCCATCTTTTTTATTCTACTGATACCACATAATAATAAATCGGCTGTCCGCCTTCATTTAATTCCACATCAAAGTCCGGATACAGTTCTTCCAGACGCGCTGCAAACTGTTCTGCATCTTCTGCTGTCACGTCAGCGCCATAATAAACACTGATGATTTCCGAATCCTCATCTGCCATTTCCTGTACCATTGCCACAGCAGTATCTTCAATTTCCTTTCCAACTGCCAGAATACCATGGTCACCAATTCCCATAATGTCACCCTGACGGATTTCCTTATCATCAATTTTCGTATCACGAACTGCATAAGTAATCTGTCCGGTTTTTACATTTTTCATGGCTTCCATCATTTCTTCTGTATTCTGTTCTACCGTCTTATCCGGCACATAAGAGATCAGCGCTGTAATTCCCTGAGGAATGGTCTTTGTAGGAATCACAATAATATTTTTATCCTCTGTCAAATCTCTTGCCTGATTAGCTGCCAGAATAATATTCTTATTATTCGGGAAAATAAAGATGTTTTCTGCATTTACATGTGCAATGGCCTGAAGCACATCCTCTGTGCTTGGATTCATGGTCTGTCCGCCTTCAATCAGGTAATCTGCGCCCAATTCCCGGAAAATCTGGCCCATTCCGTCACCTACTGATACAGAAATAAAACCTACTTCTTTCGCCGGTTCCTGGGCTGCCTGCTGAGCTGCCATCTTTTCCGCTTCTTTAATGACTTTCTCATGATGCTCCAAACGCATATTGTCAATCTTCATGTTGGATAACTGTCCATACGTCAATGCCTTCTGGATTGCCTGTCCCGGGTCATTGGTATGTACGTGAACTTTGACAATTTCATCGTCAGCCACAACTACCAGAGAATCACCAATGGACATAAGATATTCTTTAAACGCATGTTCTTCTTTTTCCGGAAATTCCTTTTCCAGCATAATAATAAATTCTGTACAATATCCAAATTTAATGTCACTTTCTTCCGCTGATACGGGTTTTACACTGACACCAGACTTCGGTTTTTCAAAAGTCAGGTCAATCTCCTTACCCAGATAACCGTCAAAAGCACCTTTTAACACTTCCAGAAGTCCCTGTCCGCCAGAGTCTACCACACCGGCTTCTTTTAATACCGGAAGCATCTCCGGTGTTCTTGCCAGAACAGCCTCTGCCTCTGCAATCACATCTGCAAAGAAACTTTCCAGATTTTCACAATCCTCTGCAATTTCCATGGCCTTAATTGCAGCGCCTCTGGCAACTGTCAAAATGGTGCCTTCTTTTGGTTTCATAACAGCCTTATATGCTGTTTCAACACCTTTTTCAAAAGCTCTTGCAAAGGTCGGCGCATCCACCTTGTCTGCCTTTTCTATGACTCTTGTAAATCCTCTTAACAACTGAGAAAGAATAACTCCTGAGTTTCCTCTTGCGCCTCGTAAAGAACCGGAAGAAATTGCTTTTGCCAGAGTTTTCATAGTCGGATCAGACAAAGCACTGACTTCAGATGCAGCAGACATAATGGTCAGTGTCATATTGGTTCCTGTATCACCGTCCGGAACGGGAAATACATTTAATTCATTAATCCACTCTTTTTTTGCCTCCAGATTTTTTGCTCCGGAAAGGAACATCCGGCTTAGCATTTTCACATCAACGGTATTGGTATTCAAAACATGTTTCCTCCTTAAAATCCCATTAAATTCTTTGATTCTGTTTTTTAGTCAATTACTCTGACACCTTCTACCAGAATATTAATCTTCTCAATGGCCAGTCCGGTGAATTCCTCCACCTTGTATTTCACATTGCTAATCAGATTATCCGAAACAGCAGAAATACTTACGCCATATGCTACAATCACATGAAATTCCAAAGTTACCTTATTGTCTACAATCAAGACATTAATTCCATGCTTCAGGCTGTCTCTTTTTAAAAGTTTTACCAGCCCGTCCTTCATACTTACAGCAGCCATTCCTACGATTCCAAAACATTCTACTGCCACACTTCCAGCGTAAGTAGCAATGACATCTGTATCAATTGTAATTTTTCCTAATCCTGTATCAACAAATCCATTCATGCACGGATACCTCCATACTTTTTTATCTATTCTACCATATCTTTTCCAAAAACGAAATAATAATTTAATTTTTTTATAATTTTACTTGCAAAAACAAAGTTCATCTGCTAAAATAAGCAGTGTTGTGAGTTTAAACTTAAGGAGGTGCTACCATGGCAAAGTGCGCAATTTGTGAAAAAAGTGCTCATTTCGGAAACAATGTGAGCCATTCTCATAGAAGATCAAACAAAATGTGGAAATCCAACATCAAATCTGTAAGAGTAAAAGCAGAGGGCGGAAACTCAAAGAAAATGTATGTTTGTACTTCCTGCTTAAGAAGCGGCAAAGTAGAAAGAGCATAAGAAACGGATTGACGACAGAACAGACCTTGTCCCCAGGGACAGGGTCTGTTTTTTTCTAACAACTGCAAAACAGGTTATAGCCTGCCAGCAGACACAAAGCAGCCATAATTACCATAAAAAAGGTTTTCGGGAAAATCAATGCAATGACCAGCCCGATGCCTACACCAAACAAAAACAGCCCGCATACACGGCTCATATTCTGGTTCTCCTTTTTTCCCTTTTTATAGTATATGCAGGAAAAGGCTGTTATACTACTGATAGACGCATTCGGAGGTGTTTGTACTTTTCCGGCTCAGCCTGCGTTCCCTTTAAGCCTGAAGTCTCAAAGCGTACTCGGCAAATTCGCCAAAACTGCACAAACACCTCCGAATGCTGGTTAGATAGTCTGTCACTTTTATTTTTCTTCTTCGTTTGCGACTATGTTTTCTTTGTTTTCCTGGGTAGCTGCTTCAGGTTCTTTTTTCCCTTCTGAAAATTTATTCAGGAAATCAGGTACCATATCCAGAATCTTGGTTAAGCCATCCTGGTTACGGATATTAACCAGCTTGGTTACTCCATTGGAAATCACTAAAACTGCGCTTGGGGAAATTTTTCCTCCCATACCACCGCCGCCATTGTTCTTCTTATCTCCTGAGAAAGCTCCTGCGCCTACCCCAAAAGATACATCCACCAAAGGCAGAAGAATGGTGTCTCCCACTGTAATTGCATCTCCTACTACGGTTTTGGTCGTAATAAAACTATCCATCCCTTTAAACAGAGATTCTACTGTAGATTGAAAATTGTTTTCTGAAGCCATATCTGGTTCCTCCTTAACCTCGTTTTATTTTCTTTATCATAAATCGGATATCTGAATCTCGAAACAGCCTCCATGCCAGCCGGACAAAAAAGCTTCCGTAGATTCTTCCTTTTACAGACATATTTCCTTCTAAAATCTTTTGTTCAAAATAAGGCTCTATTGTAATATGTTCTCCATATACAGGAAAAAATATCCCTGCCACTGCCAGAAGCTGTCCTGTTCTGTAAGGATCTCCTGTACCGATTTTTATATGTCCTTTTATCTTTCTGGGTCTTATATGGCAAATAGTACGCTTTCCCTCCTGAAAAAACAGGGCCTTCAATCTGGAAAAACGTTCAGACTCCAGAAATTCTTTTATTTGGTTTATCTTATCACAAATATGATGGACTGTTAAGCTGATTTTCTTTAAAACATCCAGAAATTTTTTCGGTATACCGGGAATCTGTTTCAAAAATACCTGCAATTTTTGAAGCACAGAATCTGTTTTCTTTTCTGTTACGGTTTCTGTTATGGTTTCTGTTTTCCTTTCAGCTTCTTTCTCAGTCTTTTCTACATGCTCCATTTTTTTCTCTTCCGGCTTCTTTTCTTCTGTTTTTTCCGGCTCAGCAGGTTTGAATTCCTCTTTCCTGGATGCCTGCAGGGATTTTTTGGAAGCCTTCTTCTTTTTCCTGTTCAGAGGAATTCCAAAAATGCGAATACAGAAATCTCCTTCCCTCTCACTTCCAAAAGTAAAGGTAAACGAAATCAGACGAAACAGCCACCCAATCCTCACATGACCTTCATAAGCCTCTGCATCCCTGCTTCCCATGGCGCTGTATGTCACAGGACAGAAAAGCGCCGCCAGCACTGCCAGCAAAAGAATCCCAAGTACGATGAGCAGAAGAATCCCCACAACCTTTAATATGCCTAGAATTATATGTATGATTCCCATGTCATGTCACCTGCTGCTTCCCTCTCATCTGATTTTCCAGCCACTCTCTTACCCTGGCTGTACCGGTTTCCTCATAAGCCTGCTGCACCAGTCTTACCGTCATTTCCAAGGCCTCTTCATATCCTTTGCACAGTCCGATAATAAGGGGACAATTCCGCCTTCTGGCCTTTTGCTTCAATTCATTTGCAGAAAAAATCTCCAACTGGTTTTCTGGATTCACTGCCAGAGTAATGAGGTAAACGTCCACTACTCCGGCTCCCATATTAATCTTTTGAATCCATTCTTTTTTCTTCTTTTTTGCATTATCACCAATATATAGCTGCTTATACCACTTTAACATAAAATTTATTTCAGCCTTTCTTCCATGGCATTTACCACAGTCTCAAGAACCTTTACCCTGGCATAATATTTATTATTTCCTTCTACGATAATCCAGGGTGCATAGGAAGTGGAGGTGCGGATAATCATCTCATTTACCGCTTCTTCATAAAGCTCCCACTTTTCCCTGTTTCTCCAGTCCTCATCTGTAATCTTCCACTGCTTTTGCGGGTTTTCCATACGTTCTTTAAATCTGCGTTCCTGTTCATCCTTGTCAATCTGCATCCAGAATTTCAGTACAATCGCACCGGAATGAGCCAGATGAGATTCCATATCATTGATTTCCCGATAAGCCCTCTGCCATTCTTCCTTTGTACAGAACCCCTCTATTCTCTCCACCATGACCCTTCCATACCAGGTACGGTCAAAAATAGTGACGTGTCCGTCCTTTGGCATGTTTTTCCAGAATCTCCACAGATAGTGATGATTTTTCTCTGTTTCCGTAGGCGCTGCGGTGGGACTTACCAGATAACCTCTGGGATCCATGGCATCTGTGAGGCGTTTAATGGCTCCTCCTTTTCCTCCCGCATCCCAGCCCTCAAATCCCAGAACCATGGGAATCCTCTTCCGGTAAAGTTCACTGTGAAGAAGCTCCAGTCTCTCCTGAAGAGCCTTCAGCCTTTTTTTGTACTCTTCCTCTGTGTAGGCCAGTGTTAAATCTACCTTGCTTAACACAGAAGATTCCATAAGATTTTTCTGTATTGTTTCTACCTGTATCTCACTACTCTGAGAAGATGGTTTCCCAACCACTTTTTCCTGTAAGATACGTTCTTTTAGCTGACGGATCACCTGAGCAAAAATTTTGGCTGTAGCAAATCTCCTATCTTCCGCCTCAATGAGAATCCATGGAGCATATTCACTTTCTGTCCTCTCTAACATCTCCTCACAGATTTCTTTGTACCTGCGATACTCTTTATTACGTTTTTCATCCTCCTTGCTGACCTTCCAGGCAGTTTCTTTAGAATGTAGCATCTTATCAAAACGCTTTCTCTGCTCCTTTTGGCTAATGTGCAAAAAGAATTTCATTAAAACATTCCCGTCATCTGCCAGCGCACGCTCAAAAGTGGAAATTTCCTGATATGCGTAAGCCAGATCCTCCCTGGACATCTTGTGTTCAAACCGTTCAATGGAAACCTTACGATACCAACTGGTATCAAAAATAGCAATGCGTCCTTTTTCCGGTGTTTTCGTCCAAAATCTCCACAAAAAGGGATGCATACGCTCTTCTTCTGTTTCTTCCTTAATTGCATGTACTTCAAATCCTCTTGGATCTAAGGGATGTATCAGTTTATTAATTTGTACCCCTTTTCCCGATGCATCCAGACCTTCAAACACAAGAATCACAGGAATTCCCAGAGCTTTACATTCCCTTTGCAAAGCTGCCAGTTCACTCTCCATTTGTTCCATCTGTTCCTGATACACTTCTTTTGACATTTTTTTCGTCAAATCAATCTGCTCCAGCATATCTCTTCCTCCTTTCATGCAAGAAAGGGACCGGAAACCCCAGCCCCTTCTTCTAAAAGTACTTTCGATTGCCCCAAAGATTTGCTTTTTTCAAATCCAGGTATTCATTGTAAGCCTTTTCCAAAATCTGCTTTTCATTTGAAAAACGTAAAAGATGGTAAGCTTCATGGAATTTGTAAAAGCCGGAATCTACAAAGTATTCTTCCCTCTGCGGTTTGCTGTAATAGCTGTTTGCAGACATCAGATACCAGTAAACGTCCTTTTCTACAGTATCTTCCGGTACGCAAAAACTATACTGGCTTTTTCCTACATATTTGATAATATTTGCGGTTACTCCTGCCTCTTCCTTTACCTCCCGCAGAGCGGTATCCTTGTAATCCTCCCCTTCCTCTACGGTTCCTTTTGGAAGTACCCAGCCTTCGTACTTGTGTTTATAGGACTTGTACAAAGTCAGTATTTTTCCTCGATATATTACCACCCCGCCACAGCTTGTTGCTTCAATCATATTGCACATCCTCCTGCTAAAGACATGTCCCCATGCCTGCGTTGTGTTTCCTTATTGGTAGTATACCTCTTTTTTCATGCAGGTGCAACAAAATTAACAAATTTGGCAGGCAAAAATTGGCACTTTTTACATTCCGCCATAATAATAGGCATTAAAAATCTGATGAGCAATGGGAACTGCTACCTTACTTCCGGTTCCAGCGCCCTCTGCAATGACTGCAATAGCCAAATCCGGGTCTTCTACATTGGAAAATCCAATAAACCAGGAATGGGTTTTTACACTTCCATCTGCACCGTAGTATTCTGCAGATCCTGTTTTTCCTGCTGCGGTATAGCTTTCCCCTGACAGCTTTGTTCCTGTTCCCCTGTTTACCACCTCTGTCATAAGGTTTTTCAAAACCTCTGCTTCTTGTTCTGTCATCAGTTCTTTATAGACTTTCGGCTTGGTAGTTTCTACTGTTTTTCCGCCTATGGTCTCCACATGTTCCATGTAATAAGGCTCCATTAATTTCCCTTTATTGGCAATAGCGCTGGTAATCATAGCCATATGCATAGGGGATACCAGTGTATTTCCCTGACCAATGGCAGTCTGCATAAGCAAAGGATTTCCCGGATTTTCGCCCAAGTCAAACTTACTCTTATTATAGTCCAGGGAAATCGGCAGCTTGGAATTAAACAGCAGGCTTTCTGCTGCGGATGTTAAGGCATCTTTGCCTAAGTCCAGCCCCATCTGGGTAAAGGCTGTATTACAGGATTCGGCAAAGGCTGTGGTAAAATCTTCGGTTCCGTGAACTTCTCCTGCAAAACAGGGAATGGTATGTCCATCCACAGTAATTTTTCCATTACAGGTATACTGGAAGCCATCAATAGTTCCATGGGTTCTAAGATACGCAAGAGTATCTACCACTTTAAAAATAGAACCCGGCGGATAAGCGCCCTGGGTAGCCCGGTTTAACAGACTGCTGTTTGCCGCATCATTTACCAGGGTATCCCAGTCGCTGTCTACTGTATTGGGATTAAAATCCGGTTTACTTACCTCTGCCAGCACTGCTCCGGTCTGAGGATCCATTACCACAACAGCGCCCCGGTAAGAACCAAGGGCATTATAAGCCACCTGCTGCAGCGTATGGTTTAAAGTAAGCACCACATTATCCCCTGGATTCTTCTTCTCCAGAATTTCATTTTTTACCTGGTCCACATAGTCATTATGAGAAGTCATCAGGGAAAAATTCGCTACAGATTCCATGCCGCTTTTTCCCTTTGCATCATATCCAACAACATGAGCATACACATTTGCAAACGGATAGACTCTGGTCTCATTTCCTTCCCCATCTGTATCTGTCCGCGCCAGAACCTGACCATCTGCAGACAAAATACTTCCACGCAAAATCCGTTCCTGAAACTGATTCTGTCTGGTATTATACGGACTATTAATCACATCGTCTTTCTCTGCCACATTGAAATATACCATATATCCTGCCAAAGACAGGAAGATTAATACAAAAAAGTAGCTGACAATGGTATATTCCTTATTAGTAGCGCGTTTTCTTTTTTTTCGTTTTTTATCTTTGCTTTTCAACTTCCTCATCCTCGTCTTCTCTTAAAATATAAAGTCCCTGGATAATTGCCAGCATGATAATGGTACTAAGTACAGAACTTCCTCCATAGCTTACCAGAGGCAGGGTAATTCCTGTCATCGGAATAAACTTGGTAACCCCTCCAATGGTAAGAAATACCTGAAAGGCATACTCTGTTCCAAGACCAAGGGCAATCAGCTTATAAAACCGTTTCTTGATTCTAAGGGAAATATTCACTACCAGAAGAAACATGCTCATACAAATCAGAATCATACAAATAGCAAACAAGCCTCCCAGTTCTTCGCAGATTGCCGCAAACATATAGTCCTGCTTTACAAAAGGAATCATTTCCGGAGACCCCTGGCAAAGTCCCATACCAAACCAGCCACCTGTTCCAATGGCAAAAAGCCCCTGGACAATCTGATAGCCTTCGTTCTGATATACAGAAAATGGATTTTTCCATGCCACTACACGCTGACGCACATGTCCAAATAAAAAGTAAGCAATCACTGCAGCCCCGCAGCCGCTTCCAAGTCCGGCAAACAGGTAAAAGGGATTTTTCGTTGCCACATACAGCATAATCACATAGGTAATAAAGAACACCACTGCGCTTCCCAGATCTCTGGAAAGAACCAGAATCAGCACATAAACAGCCGCAATTACCGTAGTAATCACATGATCCTTAAACTGTGCGCTTTTCTTATACAGTCTGCTGGCTACAAAAAATACAAAAATAATCTTTACAAACTCAGAAGGCTGAAATGCAAAGGAACCGATATTAATGTTAATTTTGGCTCCATTGACATTTTTTCCAAACACCAGAACTACAGCCAGAAGTCCCAGTCCCGCCACAGCATAAAACCAGGTCCATTTTTTTAAAAAGGTCATTTTCTTAATCATAATCGGAATAATCATGGCAATCATGGTTGCTGCCGCTACAATGAGAAACTGCCTCTTCGCAGAGTCCGGATCCAGTCTGGTCAGCATAATAAAACCAATGGACAGCAGCATACACATATGATTCAAAAGCAAAATAGATGCCTTTTTATAAAACAACCGGTATAACACCTGAACCGCTACCAGATACAGCAGCAAAGCCCCGAACAAATAAATGATTTCCACTTCTTCTTTTTTCAAAAAGATAACCAGAAATGCAGTAAAATCAATAAATATAATAAGTAAAAGCTGTTTCCTTAAAATGTATCTCTTATCATAGTCATCCTCATACCGGAATACTGTAAAACTTTCAAAGGTATACAAAAGAATTAAAACCAGCAATAAATATTTTGAAAGTTCAATAATAATATTAAGCACTTTTTCACCTACTCTACACCACGTTTAAAATGCCCCTTGGTAAATATCGGCATCTTTCCCGTCTTTTTCTTTTTTTGTACAAAAAGATCTAAAATCTTTCTGGTCTCCTCCCTGTTTTCACAGGTAAAACTCATTCTCACAGCAGCTACGTTTAAGGCCTGAATCTGCTCCAGTTCTTCCAACAGCCCCGTGGGAACACTGTTATAAATTACAGAATAGCAAAATCTGCAGTCACTTTTTACCGCAAAAGAACTGCCATAGCGATCCTTTAACTGTATGGTCTTAGACTGATGGTCACAGGTTCCGCAGGTTTTCTTCACACATTGTGCGGAAACCATCATGGGATAATATCCGTAAATTATCATTTCACTGTCCCTGCAGTCTTTCCTGCGAAGCTCTTTCCCATTCAGCTCCAAAGGTACTGTAGTCCTTTGCACTCCCTGATTCATGAGAAAACTCTGGCTTTCATCATTAAAACTATAGAGAGAATAATCTCCCACAACCTTTCGGATAAGCCCCAAATCTTTCAGATAGCCCAGCTCCTCCAGATTCCGCACCAGGAATCCATCTGCTTTTTTCGCAATTTCCCGGATTTCTTCTTCCTGTCCGTCCATGCGTCCTTCCCGCAGCATGTAGGGCAGCATAAGGTAACATTCCTTTCCTTTTTTGAGCGCCTCTTCTACTGCCTCCAGAACCTCTTCTGAAAAAGCTTTTTCAGAAAACAAGGACATACCGGCATAAACACCGTCAATCCCCGGTTCTTTCAACACTTCCTCCCACTGCTCTCTGGTTTCTACAGATGCATATAATTTCTGCGTTACCCCTTTACAGTTTTTCTTTTTCTCTGTTTCCACTTCTTCGGAAGTTTGGGGCAAATTTCTCCTGTACTGAGCCAAATAGGCTGTCTCTAATTTTTCCAGCCCTGTTCTTCTTAATTCATTTAAACTCTGCATGGGGAGAAATCCCGCCTCATCTGTAATCACCTCAAGCTGCGCAAAAGAAAAAGGAGTCTGTCCTGTCTTTTCCATCTGTTTTTGCACCCGCTCCCTTGTAAGTGGCTGCTTTTGGGCTTTCTCTACCACATCCCCAAAAACCTGTACCTGCACATCCTGAAAAGATAAATCCAGAACTGCCGGCGCATCTGTACAAAGCACCAAAGTTCCCGTAATCCCTTCCTGCAGCTTTGTGTCTAAATACTGCTTTTTCAGTCTTTGGAACAATTCTTCATTTCTGTTTGTTCTGATTTTCTGTTTCCGGTCCTGTTCCTTCTGGTTGTAAACTGCCATCATGGATTTTCCATTATGCATCTCATAATAGCCTCTGTTAAAGCCATCTCTCTGGTATAAATCAAGAAGTTCCTGTAAATCTTCTTGTTCCACCTGATAAGCTTCCGGATGTTTTTCATATAAGTCCAGATATTTCCGGTAAATGGCTGTCACTCCCGCAGCATACTCTGGACGCTTCATCCTTCCCTCAATTTTCAGAGAATACACTCCTGCCTCCAGAAGCTTTGGCAAAATCTCCACGGTACACATATCCTTTGGACTTAAAAGATACGCCCCGTCTTTGCCACTAATCTGTTTTCCCTTTTCATATGCAGTGTAGGGAAGCCGGCAAGGCTGGGCGCACCTGCCCCTGTTCCCGCTTCTTCCTCCTAGCATACTGCTGAACAGACACATGCCGGAATAACAATAGCACAAAGCTCCGTGAACAAAGCTTTCTATTTCTGCTCCTGTCTCCCGGTAAATTTTCTGAATCTCTTTTAAGGACAGTTCTCTTGCTGTAACAATCCTGGAAGCCCCTGCTTCCTGAATAAATCTGGCTCCATGAGGCCCTGTAATGGCCATCTGTGTGCTGGCATGAATGGGCAGGTTTGGGAATTCTTTTTTTACAAAAGACAGCACGCCCAAATCCTGAACAATCACAGCATCCAGTCCCTGCTCATAATAAGGAGCCAGAAAATCATACAATTCCCCAAAAAGCTCCTGATTTTTCAGAAGGGTATTCACCGTAAGATAAATCTTCTTTCCATGGAGATGGGCATAGTCAATGGCTTCCAGCATCTCATCCTTCTTGGGATTTTTCGCATAAGCTCTGGCGCCAAACAGACTGCCTCCTATATAGACAGCATCTGCTCCCGCCTTAATCACTGCCTGCAGTCCTTCATAGGAACCTGCCGGCGCAAGTAATTCTGATTTCATACACTCTTTTCCTTTTAAAAACAGAAATGGGGCGCAACAATTTCTGCCCACCCCACTTGTTATTTCTTCCTTAATTTAATAATTCTTCCAGTTCTTTCTCCAGCTCTGTAATCTTATCCTGAAGGGTTTGTACCTGTCTGGCATGTTCTTCTGCTTCTTTTCTGGCGTGATCCAGTTCTACCTGACCGTTGATTAAATCATGCTTTAAATCATACATTTCACGGTCTTTCGCCTCTAAATCCTCCTCGAACATCTCTGCCTGTCTCTTGGCTTTAAAATAATCATCTGCAATATTCAGACTCAGCAGAGTATGTCTTGTCTCCTGGGCCTGTCTGCTATAGCCTGGTATCTGACTTAACTCTGTAAGTTTACTGTTCATATAATTTGCAACCTTTTGCAGATATTCTTCGCTTTCATAACCGCTTAATGTGATAATCTTTCCCCCAATTAAAACCTGGGTTGTATTTTTCACTGCCATCTGGTTCCTCCCACCTTTTTCTTACGTTCCTATTGTCTATTATAATCGAATTTTCAGGAAAAACAACTATTATTTTATCCCCAGATGATGGTAGGCCAGTTCTGTGACGGCTCTTCCTCTTGGGGTTCTTAAAAGGAATCCGTTCTTAATCAGATAGGGTTCATACACATCTTCTATGGTTCCTGCATCCTCGCCAATAGCTGCTGCCAGAGTATCCAGCCCTACTGGTCCTCCGGAGAACTTTTCTATAATGGTAGTAAGCAGCAGGCGGTCTGTCTGATCCAGCCCGTACTTATCTACCTCCAGCAAATCCATAGCAAAATCTGCTACTTCTTTTGTAATCCTTCCATCGTATTTTACCTGAGCAAAGTCTCTTACACGCTTTAAAAGCCGGTTTGCCAGACGTGGAGTCCCTCTGGAACGCTTCGCCATTTCCAGCGCACCAGCCTCATCTGCCTCTACCCCTAACACCCTGGCAGAGTGAAGGATAATAGTCTGTAATTCCTGTTCTGTATAAAATTCCAAATGATGCACCACACCAAAGCGATCCCGCAAAGGCGCAGTAAGCAGTCCTGCTCTGGTCGTAGCTCCCACCAGTGTAAATTTGGGTAAATCCAAACGGATAGACCTGGCGGTTGCCCCTTTCCCAATCATAATATCAATGGCATAATCCTCCATAGCCGGGTACAGCACCTCTTCCACCTGGCGGTTAAGACGATGAATTTCATCTACAAAGAGGACATCGTTTTCCTGAAGACTGTTTAAAATAGCCGCCATTTCTCCCGGTTTCTCAATGGCAGGGCCACTGGTCACCTTCATATGTACCCCCATCTCATTGGCAATAATTCCTGCCAGAGTGGTTTTTCCAAGTCCCGGAGGTCCATAAAACAGTACATGATCCAGGGCATCTCCACGTTGCTTTGCTGCTTCTATGTAGATTTTCAGATTTCCTTTTGCCTTTTCCTGCCCAATATAATCTTCCAGATATTGTGGCCGCAGATTCCCTTCTGTACGCAAATCCTCTTCCATGACATCTGTGGTAATAATTCTTCTTTCCATGCTTGATCCTTCCCGGCAGTCTTAAAACAAATTTTTTAAAGCTGCCTTCAGCAGAGTCTCCACGTCCATACCCGGAGTCATCTCTACCTTTTTCACTGCCCTTAAAGCATCCGCTCCGGAATATCCCAGAGCTGTCAAGGCTTCTACTGCTTCTTTTCTGGCATCCGACAAATCTGCCATATCTCCCTGTGCTTCCTGAACATGCTGTGATTTCAAATCAAAGGCTTCCTGAAGATCCATCTTATCCTTTAATTCCAAAATCAGCTTTTGAGCGGTTTTCTTCCCAACCCCGGGGGCTTTGGAAATGGTCTTCACATCCTCAGATAAAACTGCAAAACGCAGTTCATCGGCAGTAAGTCCGGATAAAATTCCAAGGGCCGCCTTCGGTCCGATTCCATTTACCCCTAAAAGCAACTGAAAGGTGTGCAAGTCATCTTTTGTAAGAAATCCAAAAAGCTGCATAGCATCTTCCCGCACATGCAAATGGGTATAAAGCTTTACTTCATCACCTCTTCTTAAAACCGCTTCGGCGCTTGCCATGGGCATAAAAAGATTGTATCCCATAAAACCTGACTCCAGAATCACTCTGTCTTCCAGTATTTCTGCTACTTTGCCTTTTATATATGCAATCATGCTTTTTCCTTTCTCATCTTATTTTTATGGCAGCTCTTTTCAGAATCTCCTGAGTAACAATACCAATCAGCAGACCTGTTACTAAGCCGGCTATCATAAGCGCCGGAAAATAATAAAAGAGATTCACATTTTCCACTACCATAGCAGCTATGATAATCTGACCCAGATTATGGGTAACACCGCCTATGATGCTGACACCTGCCACAGAAAATCCACCATACTTCTTTGCTGCCACCATGCAGGCAAGGCTAAGACCAGCTCCCGCCAGACTGAATAAAATAGAAAACAGATTTCCAAACAAAAATCCAATCACAACAATACGAATAACCGAAACAACTGCTGCTTCTTTGTAAGTACAAGTATACAGAAGAAATACGGTTACTAAATTAGCAAGCCCTAATTTGATTCCAGGAATACCGGCAAAAACCGGAAATAACATCTCTACATATCCAAAAATAATAGCCAGAGAAGCCAGAAGTCCCATCCAGGCAAGTTTTCTGATTTTCATATTCTGATTCATAAAATCCCTCTAGTTTACAGTAGCATCCAGGGGCTTTGTTTCCGTTTCCCCGGATCCTTTTATTTCCAGCACTACTTTGTTTGGCAGACAGACAATGGTTTCTCCCGGCCTGAAAACAGGCCCCTGCTTTCTGCACAACTGATCCGGACACTGTGCTGAAATCATGGTTACCTTTCCGTCTTTGATTTCGCATACATTGGTATCCTGTATTTTAATGGTCTGTTCTTTTTCCAGCGAATAAGTTCCATATTCATCTCCTGCAACTGTAATCCGAAGCTGCAGCTTTCCATCCTCGCGAATCATGCCGGTAACTCTTGGCACCAGCCAGAACAGCGCAGCCAGAATCACGACACTGCCTATGAGCAGTATGTCTTTTTTCTTCATAAAAAGCTCCTTTCCGTGAATTGTCTGGTTGACTGTGATTTATCTTATCACAGGATGAAGGAAAATGCAAATATGTGTTCGTAAAAAAGAGCCGTAGCATGAACACATATCGTGAATATTTATACGTTTCCAGCTCAGTCTGCGTTCCATTTGAGCCTGTAGTCTCAAATGGTACTCGACAAATTCGCCGGAACCGCATAAATATTCCTGATTGCAGTTTCACACCACAGCTCTTAATAAAAGTTTCCTTGATGTCATTACTTCATACAATAACTCTTTACATGATGATTTTTCTTGGGCAGGTTTCTTTGCATTTTCCGCAGTTGATGCATTTTTCCGGGTCTATGTGAGCCACGTTGTCTACTACGGTAATGGCTTCCTGGGGACATTCTTTGACGCATTTTCTACATCCGATACAGCCCACTTTGCAGGCGTCCATCACTGCTTTTCCCTTGTCCTTGGAGTTGCAGGCTACTGCCTGTTTCTGTTCATAAGGAATCAGTTCAATGAGTTTTTTCGGACATTCTGCTACACATTTCCCACAGGCTTTACATTTCTCTTTATCCACCACTGCAATGCCATTGACAATATGAATGGCATCAAAACTGCAGGCTTTGACACAGGAACCATATCCAAGACATCCATAAGAACATGCCTTGGAACCGCCGTTTTGCATCATAGCCGCCATTTTGCAGTCCTTTACTCCTGAATATTCATAGCTCTGAGCCGCTCTTTCACAGTCTCCTGCACATTTTACAAAAGCAGTCATACGCACCGCTTCTCCTGCTTCCTGACCCATAATAGCAGCAACCTTTGCTGCCACAGCCGCTCCCCCTACGGGACAGGCGTTTACCGGCGCCTCTCCTTTTGCGATTGCCGCTGCAAGACCATCACATCCAGGATAACCGCATCCACCACAGTTGTTTCCCGGAAGCTCTTCTCTTACCTTAATTTCCTTCTCATCTACCTCTACAGCAAATTTCTTTCCGGCGACTCCCAGAAACAGTCCAATAAAGAGACCTACACCGCCTACCAGAACTGCCGCAATGACAATACCTGTTATCATATCTTATGCCTCCTTAAATGATTCCTGAAAAGCCGAAGAATGCAATGGCCATTAATCCGGCTGTCAGAAGTACAATGGGAAATCCCTGGAAATATTTCGGAACATCATTATACTCCATTTTCTCACGAAGCCCTGCCATTAATACAATGGCAATGGTAAAGCCCACTGCTGTTGCAAAACCATTTACCACTCCCTGAAGCACATTATAGGACTTCTGAACATTGGTAATGGCAATTCCCAGTACTGCACAGTTTGTTGTAATCAAAGGAAGATAAACGCCAAGGCTTGCATACAGAGGCGGCATGGCTTTCTTTAAAAACATCTCCACAAACTGAACCAGGGCTGCAATTACTAAAATAAACACAATGGTCTGCATATAACTCATATCCAGAGGAACCAGAATAAACTGGTAGATTAAGCTGGTTACCAGGGAAGACAGGGTAATAACGAAAATAACCGCACCACCCATTCCGGCTGCTGTGTCAATTTTCTTGGAAACACCGAAGAAAGGACACAGGCCCAGGAACTGACTGAGTACAACGTTATTTACCACTGCTGCTCCTATTGCAATAATGAGTAATTCTTTCATGGTCTGTCCCTCCCTACTTCTTGATTACTCTGTTATCATAAAATTTTCCACTACAGGAAGTATTTCCACAGGATGCGCATCCGCCTTCCATACAATGAACCGGTTTCTGTTCTTCTTTTGGCTTCTTATCCTGGAGTTTTGCACGCAAAGCTGCCAGGAACGCTAATACAAAGAAGGCTCCCGGTGCCAAAATAAAAATGGTAGCCGGTTCATATCCTTTAGGCATAACCTGGAATCCAAACAAAGTTCCGGCTCCGATTAATTCGCGGAAAGCTGCCAGAATGGTAATGGACAACGTAAAGCCAAGCCCCATACCGATTCCATCAAAAATAGAAGCAACCGGACCATTTTTAGAGGCATAGGATTCTGCTCTTCCTAAGATAATACAGTTTACAACAATCAGTGGAATATAAATTCCAAGAGCATCATAAAGCGCCGGAATAAAGCCTTGCAAAAGCAACTGCACTACTGTTACAAAAGATGCAACCACAACAATGTAAGCCGGCATACGAACCTTATCCGGAATTACATTTCTCAAAAGGGAAATAAACAGGTTTGACATGGCAAGGACAACGGTAGTAGTAAGCCCCATACCAATACCATTCATTGCCGCTGTGGTAACTGCCAGGGTAGGACACATACCAAGAACCAGTACAAAGGTAGGGTTCTCTTTGATGATACCATTATAAAGACGCTCAAGTGGTGAATTTTCTCTCATCTTACTTTCCCTCCTTTATGTATTCAAATGCCTTCAGTCCACAGTTCACACCCTGTGTCACTGCGTTAGATGTAATAGTCGCGCCGCTGATGGCATTAATCTCATTCTCTTTTGATGCTCCTGTCTTCGTTACTTCAAAAGCATCTGCCTGTTTCTCTTTAAACTGACCTTTAAACTCATCCTTTGTGGCATTCATACCAAGACCTGCGGTTTCACTAATGGTCAGAATGGAGATTCCATTTAAAGTGCCATCTGCCTGCACACCCATGGAAAATGTAATATCTCCGCCATATCCTTCCGAAGTAGTCAGATTAATGGCATATCCCAGAGTCTCTCCGGAAGCATCCTTTGCTTCCATAATTTCGTTTACAGTCTGCGCTTCAAAACCTTCTCCGGCTAAGTAAGCAGCCAAATCTGCATCTTCTGCTTCCACACATACCTCAAAAGTATCTGCATCCTCAAAAACAGCCTTGTAGGCTTCCTGTTTTGCCAGCTCCTGTTGTTTTGCAATGGGATCCTTGGTAATTTCATATACCAGTCCCAGAACCCCTCCGGCAATCAGGGTAATTAAAGTAAGAATGATCGTATCCTTAATAATGGTATTTTTCATGCTTTTTTCCCTCCTTTTCCGAAGGCTACAGGCATGGTGAAACGCTCAATAATGGGCACTAACAGGTTGCAGAAAATAATGGCATAAGAAACACCTTCTGCAGAGCCTCCGAAAATACGGAACAAGCCTGTGAATACACCAAGGCAAACACCATAGACCAACTGTCCTTTTTTCGTAATAGGAGTTGTCACATAATCGGTTGCCATAAACCATGCACCTAACATCAAGCCGCCGCCGAACAAATGGCAGAGCAGATAATTCATATCAAATCCATGTCCTCCGAAAAGAAGAACAAAAATTGCAAAGCTTCCAATATAAGTCAGTGGAATGCGAAGATCAATCACTCCTCTTACCAGCAAAATCACCGCACCAATGAGAATGGCCAATGCAGATGTTTCACCAATAGTTCCCTGGATATTTCCAAAGAATAAATCTACCCAGTTTACGCTCTCTCCTGCTTTTAAAGCCGCCAGAGGTGTAGCCCCGGAAACAGTATCTGCAATATTTCCCCAGGCGCCCTTTGGTACTGCAAAGTCTGTCATTCTTCCGGTAAAGGAAATCAGCAGAAAGCATCTGGCAGCCAGAGCCGGGTTCATAATATTCTGTCCCAGACCTCCAAATAACTGTTTTACAACCAGAATTGCAAACGCACTTCCAATAACAGCAATCCACCAGGGGGCGTTTGGAGGCAGGTTTAATGCCAGCAAAAGACCGGTAACCGCGGCGCTGTAATCCTGGATAGTCAGTTTTTTATGTACGATTTTCTCATATACTGCTTCTGTGGCAACACAGCAGAGAATACTTACCAGTATCAGCATCAGCGCATGGGGACCAAAATTATAAACTCCGAACAATGCACTTGGCAGCAATGCTATGAGCACCGTAAGCATAATGTTTCCTGTATTCACCTTATCCCTGACATGGGGGGAAGATGAAACATGTAATAATTCACTCATGATGTTCTCCTCCTATTTGGGTTTTTTCCTGTTTGCCAGTACGGTTTTTCTCATAGAACGGACAGATTGTGTCAACGGACGTTTTGCCGGACAGGTGTAACTGCAGCAGCCACATTCTACACATTCCATGCCATGATATTTCACAAACAGGTCTTCCTGTCCATGCTCTGAATAAGTTGCAAGTCTTGACGGAATCAGTCTTGCCGGACAGGCTGACACACAGCGTCCGCAGTTAATGCAGGCGCCTGGCTCCTGGGCGGAAACCTCATCCTTTGACATACACAACATAGCGGAAGACGTTTTTACCACTGGCACATGGTAATCAAACATAGCAAATCCCATCATAGGACCTCCGGAAATGATTTTCTCTGCCGGCTGCTTTAATCCGCCTGCCGCTTCCAGAAGCTCTGCAAAAGAAGACCCCAGCCGCACCTTAAAGTTACAGGGATCTGCCACTGCGTCACCTGTAATGGTAACAATACGGTCCATAACCGGTTCCCCAAACATCACTGCCCGGTAAACCGCGCATACCGTATCAATATTATCTACCACACAACCTGCATCTGCCGGAAGCATAGAAGAATTAATTTCTCTTCCACTGACAGCGGCAATAAGGCATCGCTCTGCGCCCTGTGGGTATTTTGTTTTCAGTGTACAGACTTCTATACGCGGTTCATCCTTTACCATCTCTGTAAGCTTTGCAATGCAATCCGGCTTATTATCTTCAATACAGATGCATCCCTTCGCATGGTCAAAGAGCTTTAGCATACATTTCAAACCACCGATAATCCATTCCGGCTGCTCCAGCATACGGCGGTAATCAGAGGTAAGGTAAGGCTCACACTCCGCGCCATTCACCAGTACGTACTCAATTTTATCCGGCTCCTTTGGAGAAAGTTTCACATGTGTGGGAAATCCCGCGCCTCCCATACCAACCACTCCACCGTCTTTGATTCTGGCAATGATTTCTTCCTTAGAAAGCTCCTCTAAAGATTTTGCCGGCTGGAATTCTACAGTTTCATACTGCTCATCATTTTCTACGATAATGGCATCTACCATAGCTCCTACGTTATTTCTGACTTTTTTTAAATCCTTCACAATTCCTGATACGGTTGCGTGAATCGGTGCAGAAACAAAGCCACCCATTTCTGCAATTTTCTGTCCTGCAAGTACTTTATCTCCCTTTTTTACAACAGGCTGTGCCGGAGCGCCGATATGCTGTGATAACGGATACACCAGCTCTTTTCCCGGAAGAAATTCTTTCACAGGTTTTTCTTTGGACAATTCTTTTCCATCATACGGATGCACTCCGCCTCTGAAGGTTAAAAACGCCATATTATGTCCCTCCTTTATCTATGATAATCAGATAAACTCTGACTATTCTCTGCGTTTTATGGTATAATGATTGCACAAAGTGCAATCCAAGCCAATGTTGCCATTGGTATCATGATTGCATATGATCTTATGTTATATAATATAACACTTTTTTTCGCAAATCACTAGGATTTTTTAGTGAAATTTCGTATTATTTTGAATACAATCAGAAAGGAATTTGTTAAAATGATAACAAACAAGAGTCGTCTTTGTTCATTATCACCAGAATTGGATTTTGATTTTTTTCCAGAACATGTTTCTTTGTCTGAACTGCTTTTCTTTGATATTGAAACCACAGGCCTCAGTCCGAAAACCAGTCAGGTTTTTCTTATTGGCGCTGTACAGTATTCAGATAAGCTTCAGGCTTTTGAATCTATTCAGTTTTTAGCAGAAAGCACAGACCCTGGGGAAGAACTCCAGATTCTAAAGGCATTTAGCCAATTAGCCAGGGAAAAGCAGTTTCTGATTCACTTTAACGGAACTTCTTTTGACCTTCCCTATCTGCGACACCGGTATGAAGCATTGCAGCTTTCCCATCCCCTGGACTCCTGCCATTCTCTGGATCTGTACCGGGAACTCCTGTCCATGCCAGCATTTTTCCGGCAAATGTCAGATCATAAGCAAAAAACCTTTGAGCTGCTTGTACAATATCCAAGAAAAGATAAACTCTCCGGGAAAGAAATGATAAAGGCTTATAAAGCATATGCTCTTTCCAGAGCTTCCAGTACCAGAGAGCAATTATTTCTTCACAATCTGGATGATTTAAAGGGAATGCTGTCCCTTCTTCCTCTTGGAAGATTAAAACAACTGCTGCATCACTCTTACCAGATTTTGGAGACAACCGAAATCCAGGAGCCCGATATCACTGGTGCCATACAGACACAGGTTCTCTTTATCTTATGTTTAAAAAGACCAGTCCCGGTACCATTATCTGCAAATGCAGGTTTCTGTTACATCACCGTATTAAAAGAAAAAGTAAAAATAAAGATGCCTCTCTTTGAAGGCACTTTACGATATTTCTACAAAGATTATAAAAATTATTATTACCTTCCTTTTGAGGACGAAGCGATTCACAAAAGTGTTGCTGCTTATCTGGATGCTTCCCACCGGCAAAAAGCAACAGCTGCTACCTGTTACAAGAAAATCAGCGGACAATTTCTCTATGCTCCCGGAACTCCTGATCTTCCTCTTTTACAGGAAGAATACCATTCCAAAGAACACTATGTATCCTGGCCCTTCTCTTCATCCTCTGACATTGGATTAAAATCCTATCTTCACGAAGTATTAAAAACAGCCATCACGCAAAAGTGACGGCTGTTTCTTCTTCACAAATTTATTCTTCTGTTGCTTCTTCTGTTTCTGTAACTTCTTCCTGTGCCGGTTCTAAAACTTTCATGCTCAGGCTGATTTTCTTTTCTTCTTCGTTGAAATCAACAACCTTTGCAGAAACAACCTGGCCAACCTTCAGAACATCAGATGGTTTTTCAACGTGTGCTCTGGAAATCTGAGAAACATGAAGGAGTGCATCTACACCTGGCTCTAATTCAATGAAAGCACCGAAATCTGTCATACGTGCGATTTTTCCTTCTACTACGTTTCCTACAGCATATTTTTCTGCTGCATTTAACCATGGATTCTGGTCTTCAAATTTTAAGCTGAGAGCAATTTTGTCTCCATTGATTTCTTTGATTAAAACAGTGATTTTTTCTCCTGCTTTAAATACTTTCTTTGGATTCTCTACTCTTCCCCAGGACATTTCAGAAATGTGAAGCAGACCGTCAGCTCCGCCTAAATCAATGAACGCACCGAAATCTGTTACATTCTTGATGGTTCCTTCTACAACATCTCCTGCCTGGATTCTTTCAAAGAGTTCTTTCTTCAGTTCTTCTTTCTTAGCTACTAAAAGCTGTTTTCTGTCACCGATAACACGGCGGCGTCTTGGGTTGAATTCTGTGATTACGAATTCGATTTCCTGATCCTGATATTTTGTCAGGTCTTTTTCATAAGTATCAGATACTAAACTTGCAGGAATGAATACTCTTGCCTCATCTACAATAACGCTTAAACCGCCATCTAATACCTGGCTTACTTTTGCTGTGAGCACTTCTTTGTTTTCAAATGCTTCTTCCAGTCTCTTATTACCTTTATCTGCAGCCAGTCTCTTGTATGTTAACAACACCTGGCCATCTCCGTCATTGAGTTTGAGAACTTTTGCTTCCATTGTGTCGCCTGGATGTACAACGGTTCTTAAATCTAAATTCTGGTCATTGGAGTACTCGCTTCTTGAAATGATACCGTCTGCTTTATAGTCAATATTCAGAATAATTTCATCCTCTTTGACATCGATGACTGTACCTTCGACTACTTCTCCATTCCTGATTGTTTTAAATGTTTCATCCAGCATCTGTTCAAAACTTAATTCTGACATGTTTTGAAACCTCCTCTATTAATTTATTTGGGGTTGAAGCCCCAGCTGTAATACCTACATATTGAACGGATTGAAATCGATCAAAATCCAAGTCAGCAAGTGTCTGTATATAGTAAGTATTTTCACATTCGCGTTTGCATATCTCATAGAGCTTTTGGGTATTGGAACTCTTCCTTCCGCCTATGACAATCATAGCATCCGCCTGTTTTGCGATTTCCTCAGCCTCAGACTGTCTGTCCTGGGTTGCATTACAAATCGTATTTAAAACAAGTCTATCATAACCCTTTTCGGCTAAAATTTCAACTATTTCTTGAAAATTATTGTAATTAAATGTCGTTTGGGACACAATACACACTTTTTCCGGGCATTCTGACAAAAACGCCCTGGCTTCCTCCTGGTTCTTAATCACCGTATAAGGCCCTTTGCACCATCCCCGGATTCCTGCCACCTCAGGATGGTCAGCATTTCCCACAATCACAATATGTCTTCCTGCCAGGCTTTCCTTTTTCACGATTCGGTGAATCTTCAAAACAAAAGGACAGGTCACATCCACGTAGGCAATATTTTTCTGTTCCAGTAATTCGTAAATACTGGCAGGAACACCATGAGAACGGATGATGACCGTACCGGATTCCAGTTTTTTCAAATCCTCCTCTGATTCCAGAACACGAACTCCCCGTTCTTCCAAATCCCGAACCACTTCCTCATTATGAATAATGGGACCATAGGTATACACCGGACCCTGAGTGGATTCTGCCACTTCATAAGCTTTTTCCACTGCCCTTTTTACCCCGAAACAAAATCCTGCTGTTTTTGCTACTTTTACTTCCATCCTTATACCCCTGTTTCTCCCTGACCTTTGCGATAAAGGGAAATAATAGTGTCCTTCACTTCATCAATGGTAAGATTAGAAGAATCCACCAGCACTGCATCTTCTGCCTGTTTCAAAGGAGAAATTTCCCTGGTCATATCCCGGTGATCCCGTTCATTAATATCAGCCTCAATTTCCTCCAAAACACAGGAAGTTCCTTTTTCCTCCAGTTCTTTGCATCTTCGCAAAGCTCTGGTTCTTGCGCTGGCTGTAAGATAGACCTTCACATCTGCATGAGGAAGCACACAGGTTCCAATATCTCTTCCATCCATAACCACATTTTCTTTCGATGCCAGAACTCTCTGAAGCTCTACCAGCTTCTCACGGATTTTTGGATTTGCAGAACTTACAGAAGCCATATTTCCCACTTCTTCCTGGCGCAGATAAGGGGTGACATTCTCCTGGTTTAAAATCACCTGCTGAGCGCCATTTTCATAGACAATAGAAATCTCAGCACGCTTACAGGCTTCTTCCATTTTTTCTGTTTCTTTTGGGGAAATCCCCTGTTTTAACAAATACAATGCCATTGCCCGATACATGGCTCCTGTATCCACATAAATAAATTCCAGTTCTCTTGCCACAGCTTTGGCTATGGTACTCTTTCCGGCTCCTGCCGGTCCGTCAATCGCAATATTCACTGCCATCTTTTTTCTCCTTGCTCTTCTTTCATTCTATATAGTCTGCCGCAGCTCTGGCTGTAGACCAGGCAATCTGCAGATTAAATCCTCCGGTGACTGCATCCAGATCCAGCACTTCTCCGATAAAATATAAGCCCTGTGCTTTCTTAGACTCCATGGTCTTAGGATTGATTTCTCCGGTTTTTACGCCGCCTTGTGTAATAATTGCTTCCCGGAATCCCCGCAGTCCGGTAATGGTCACAGGGAAATTTTTCACTACCCGGAGAAATTCCATTCTTTCCGCTTTTGTAATTTCATTTACCTTTTTCTCAGAAGGAATTTTTCCAAGTTCCAGTATCACCGGAAACATTTTGGACGGAAACATTCCCGAAATCACGTTTTTAAACTGTTTATTTTTTCCTGCTTCAAATTCCCGCAAAAGTCTGGCATCCAGTTGTTCCTCTGTTAAGGCTGCTTTCAAGTCAATGGTACCCTGCAATTCCTTCTTTTCCAGTTTTTTCCCAAGATAGGAACTGGCAGTAAGCACCAGAGGACCGGACATGCCAAAATGAGTAAACAAAAGCTCTCCAAAATCCTGATACAGTACCTTTTTCCCGTCTTTTACGGTAAATCTTACATTTTTTAAAGAAAGCCCCTGCATTCTTGGTATATATTCTTCCTTTGTTTCCATGGGAACCAGGGCACTGCGCAGGGTTGTAACCTTATGCCCTGCCTGTTTTGCAAACTCATAGCCATCTCCGGTAGAACCGGTAGCCTGATAAGACATACCGCCGGTGGCCACAATGACTTTATCTCCGACAATCTTCTGTCCATTTTCCAGGAGAACTCCTGTGACCTTTTTCTGTCCTTCGTCTGTTTCCTGTAATAAAATCTCTTTTACCAGACTGTTAAGGTGAATCTTTACATCCAGCTCCTTCATCCGCTGTTCCAAAGCTTTAATCACATCCGATGAATGATCCGATTTTGGGAAAATTCTCCCGCCTCGTTCTTCCTTTAAGGGCAGACCCAGTTGTTCAAAATAAGCAATGGCATCTTCATTGGAAAACCCGTGAAAGGCGCTATATAAAAACTTCTCATTACTTACCACAGATTGAAAAAAAGTTTCCTCATCACAGGAATTGGTGAGATTGCAGCGTCCTTTTCCCGTAATAAACAACTTTTTCCCAAGTTTTTCATTTTTTTCAAACACATGAACCTGGTGTCCATGTTCCCCTAAAAAGGCTGCGGCTGCCATTCCGGCTGCTCCGCCGCCAATAATTAGTATTTTTGCCATAAATCTCTCCTTTAATTCGGTTCTGTCAGTTGAATCTCCTGATGATCCGCCAGATTAATTTCATCATTATTATAGACCTGATATTCATCCCATATTTTTTCCAGAGATTCCAGGGTTGCCACCACATCCTCTTGTTTCCTCATGCAAAGAGCCACTACCAGAGCATTAATCACACTCAGAGGCGCCACAAGAGAATCCACAATAGATGCCATATCACTTCTTGCAATAAGATTACAGGAAGAATACAGGTTCATGGGAGAATGAATGCTGTCCGTAAGAGTAATCACCTTGGCATTGCGGTTATTGGCAAATTCCAGAGCTTTTAATGTTCTCATGGAATAGCGGGGAAAACTGATTCCAATCATCACATCCTCCTCCCCGATACGAATCATCTGTTCAAACAGTTCACTGGAACTGTTGGTGTTCAAAAGCCTGACATTGTCAAAAATCAGATTCAGATAAAACGCCAGAAAACTGGCCAGCGGCGCACAGCTTCGAATCCCCACAATATAAATATTTTTCGCATTTAAAATGGTTTCAACTGCCAGATCAAAAGCCTCATGATCCACAGCTTCTAATGTCATCTTAATCTTATCAATATCCGAATGCAGTACCGTATCCAAAATTTCCGACTGTGGTACTTTTCCGTAAGTAACCTCCATGCGCTGGATGGAATTTAATTTTGTCCGTACCAGCTCCTCCAGCTCCTTCTGGAATTCCGGATATCCTTTATATCCCAGGTGAATGGCAAAGCGTACCACAGTTGACTCACTGACGCCTACGGTTTCTCCAAGTCTGGCTGCGGTAAGAAAAGCCGCCTTGTCATAATTCTCCTGGATGTACGCTGCCAGTTTCTTCTGACCTTTGCTAAATTTTTGATACTGTGAATTCATTTTGCTGAGCAGATGCTCTGAATTGCCCATGATTTATTTCCTCTTCTCTAAGTTTCTTTCGCATTTTATTATCATAGCACAAAAATGCAAAAGTTTCACGAAAAAAATGTTAAATTTCTATTTCACGAAAAAAAGCTGTCATAGAAACATATTGAGAAGGTTGATGTCTTTCCGCCTCAGTCTGCGTACCGGAAAAACACCAACCTTCCTTCTAATTGTCTCTACAACAACTTTTTAGTTATAATTTCTTAAAATAAGTTTGTCACCGCTTCACAGCACAGTTTTAAACCGGATATGCTCCGTTTTCTGTGTCTGCTTCTTTTGGATCTACTTTTGTTTTCTGAGCTTCTCTGTATTTAAAGAAGTCTGTTGCTACCTGTGGGAACAGTGCATAGGACAATACGTCTTCTTCCTGTTCAGACCACTGTTCCATTTCTTTTCTCAGAACATCCAGCTCTGGTTTAATCAGGTCTGCTGGACGGCAGGTGATAACTTCTGTATCACCGATACATTTTTCCTGCACTTCTTTATTAAATGGTTTTACAGTAGCACCATATTTTCCGCTGAGAACGTCTTTTGTTTCTTTTGTAACCATTTTGTAGCGTTCTCCCATAATTACGTTAAATACAGCCTGTGTACCAACAATCTGAGAAGATGGTGTAACCAGAGGCGGTTCACCCAGGTCTTTACGAACTCTTGGAACTTCTTCTAATACATCATAGAATTTATCTTCTGCATGCTGTTCTTTTAACTGAGAAGTCAGGTTTGAAAGCATACCACCTGGTACCTGGTATAACAGTGTTTTAATGTTTACACCCAGGTTCTTTGGATTTAACAGACCGCTTTCCAGAGCCTCGTCACGAATTGGACGGAAGTAATCAGCGATTTCTGCCAGTAATTTCTGGTCAAATCCAGTATCATATGGTGTACCTTTGAATGTTTCTACCATAACCTCTGTTGCAGGCTGAGAAGTACCCAGAGCAAACGGAGACATAGCTGTATCAATCACATCCACCCCTGCTTCTACTGCTTTCATATAGGTCATGGAAGCAACACCAGAAGTATAGTGTGTATGAAGCTGAATTGGGATATCAACTGCTTCTTTTAATGCAGTAACCAATTCTGTTGCTGTGTAAGGAAGAAGAAGACCAGCCATATCCTTGATACAAATAGAATCTGCACCCATATCTTCAATCTTCTTTGCCATCTCTACCCAGTACTCCAGTGTATAAGCATCTCCAAGAGTATAAGACAGAGCAACCTGTGCATGTCCTTTTTCCTTGTTTGCTGCTTTTACTGCTGTCTGCAGGTTACGAAGGTCATTTAAACAGTCAAAAATACGGATGATATCAATACCATTTGCAATGGATTTCTGTACAAAATACTCTACTACGTCATCTGCATAAGGACGGTATCCTAAAATATTCTGTCCACGGAATAACATCTGTAATTTTGTGTTTTTAAATCCGTCACGGAATTTACGAAGTCTTTCCCATGGATCTTCTTTTAAGAAACGAAGGGAAGCATCGAAAGTTGCACCGCCCCAGCACTCTACGGAATGGTAGCCAACTTTATCTAATTTTTCTACGATAGGCATCATCTGCTCTGTTGTCATTCTAGTAGCAATCAGAGACTGATGCGCATCACGCAGAATTGTTTCAGTAATTTTAATAGGTTTTTTTACTACTTCTGCCATCATTATTTCCTCCATATTTATTCATGATACAGACAGGTATTATACTCCGTAAATTGCCATAAAAGCACCGGCTGCTACAGCAGTACCGATAACACCTGCAACGTTTGGTCCCATAGCATGCATGAGCAGGAAGTTGGTAGGATCTGCTTCTGCACCTACTTTCTGAGATACACGTGCTGCCATAGGTACAGCGGACACACCGGCGGAACCAATCAGAGGATTAATTTTGCCATGTGTAAGTTTGCACATTACTTTACCAAGAAGCACACCTCCTGCAGTACCAAATGCAAAGGCAATCAGACCTAATACTACGATTTTTAAGGTATCCACTTTCAGGAAAGCTTCAGCGCTTGTTGCAGCACCTACAGAAGTTCCCAGAAGGATAACTACGATGTACATCAAAGCATTGGAAGCTGTCTCTGAAAGCTGTTTTACAACACCTGATTCACGGAACAGGTTACCAAGCATTAACATACCAACCAGCGGAGCTGTTGTTGGCAGAATCAGACATACAACAACGGTAATAATGATTGGGAACAGGATTTTTTCCAGTTTAGAAACCGGACGGAGCTGTTCCATTTTGATTTTTCTCTCTTCTTCTGTTGTGAGAAGTTTCATAATAGGCGGCTGGATAATCGGAACCAGTGACATATAAGAATATGCCGCTACTGCAATGGCTCCCATAAGAGCAGACTGTCCTAACTTACCAGCAAGGAAAATAGATGTCGGACCGTCAGCACCACCGATAATAGAGATGGCTGCTGCTGCCTTACCATTGAATCCCATGAAGATTGCCAGGAAGTATGCTGCATAGATACCCAGCTGTGCAGCTGCTCCCAACAGGAAACTTTTTGGATTGGCAATCAGTGGACCAAAGTCTGTCATGGCTCCAACACCAAGGAAAATCAGAGACGGAAGTACACTCCATTCATCCAGAATATAGAAAATATGGAGAAGTCCAGCGACTCCGTTTGATGTTTGTTCCGCACTTGCCATAATATCCGGATAAATATTTACCAGAAGCATACCAAATGCAATTGGCACGAGCAGAAGTGGTTCAAAACCTTTTGCAATGGCAAGATATAAGAATATAAATGCCACTAAAATCATAATCAGGTTACCCACTGTCAGATTCAAAAAAGCTGTCTGTCCTACAAGGTTTGACAGTGTATCTGCAATGTTAGACATTTTTTTACCTCCCATTTATTTGTTTTCCACAGGCATAGCCTGCTTTGGGAATTTACACTGTATGCAAATTCTAGTTCATGGATGCTAAAACATCACCGTTTTCTACTGTATCACCAACAGCTACATTGATGCCTGCAACAACACCATCCTGTGGAGCAACAACAGGGATTTCCATTTTCATAGCTTCCAGAACTACAATTGCGTCACCAGCTTTTACTGTCTGTCCAACACTTGCTTCCACTTTAAACACTTTTCCAGGTACAGAAGCTTTCACTTCAATTGCACCAGCTGCTGCAGCTACAGGTTTCGCTGCTGCCTTTGGAGCTGCTTTTGGTGCAGCCTTAGGAGCTGCTGCAGGTGCTGCTGCGTTTCCAGTACCTTCTTCTACTGTTACATCATATGCAACGCCATTTACTGTAATTGTATAAGATTTCATATTGATTTCCTCCTATGACATAGCCTATCGCCAAGTTCTTTTATTTGATTTTCTGATAGAACGTACTACAAATCCATCTGTAGAAGTTCCTTCTGCTGCTGCAATTGCTGCTGCAATTACGGCAACCAGTTCACCATCATCTACCAATTCTTCCTCTTCCACAGGAGCCGGTGCTGCCGGTGCAGGGGCTGGAGCTTTTGCTGGTGCCGGTGCATTCTTTTTGGTAAGAGCTGCTTCCAGTTTTGGAATATATTTCATAAGAGAAATCACAAAACTCAGGAACAGCAAGATGAAAAATACAATCGCAATACCGATTACTGTATTGACTGCTGCAGACTGCATTTTTTCACCCATTGTATAGTTTGGGCTAAACCCTACAGATTCCGGTGTAAGTTTAGAATCATATACCAATTCCACAACAGCATCTCTGTTCTCAAACTCTGCCTTCAAAGTTACCACATACTTATGGCTATCCAGTTTTACTGTATTCTCCGCAGTCTGCTCACCCTTCATACCCAGATAAGCACCAAGCTCTTCTGAGTTATCAATCCAGGATGTAAACGCAGCTTTTGTGAAATCATCCATATTAGGATTCTCTTCAATAGCCTGTTCCATACTTGCATTATCATAACTAACCAGAGTTTCCATGGTAGAAACACTGCTGTCAAAAAGATTCTGCTGTACCTTTTGATTGATACTTTCCTTCTCAGCACCGCATCCGGCCAGAGATAAGGCAAGAATGCCTGCTGCTGCTAAACTACCTAATTTTTTCCATGTCTTTTTCATATGATTCACCCCTCGCTTAAACCGTGCCGTGTTTCTTGCTTGGACGATCTTCTCTCTTTGTGAATAACATTTCAAAGGCACCAATCACATATTTTCTTGTATCTTCCGCTTCAATGATGGTATCAACATAACCTCTCTTAGCTGCTGAAAGAGCGCTAGACTGAAGCATTGCATACTCTGCTGCTTTTTCATTAACTGTAGCTGCATCTGCATCTGCATACATAATTTTAGCAGCCAATTTTGCATCCATCATACCAATCTGAGCATTTGACCATGCAAATACCATGTCTGCTCCTGTAGATTTGCTGTTCATGGTCAAATAAGCGCTTCCGAAAGCTTCACCAATCACAATATTTACCTTAGGAACCGTAGCACTAATAAATGCATTTGTCAGTTCAGCTGCATTTCTTGCAATATTTGCTTCTGAGCATTTTGTAGCTTTGTAACCTTTTACATTTGTAAGTGTCAGAACTGGAATTTCAAAAGCATCACAGAATTTCACAAATTCAGCAGCTTTCTTACATCCTCTTGCTGATAATACATTTTCAAAGGATTCTGTCTTTTCTCCTTCTTCGTTGTAAATCTCACATCTGTTTGCAACACAGCCAATGGTAGCACCATTTAAACGGATAAAACCAGTAACCATATCTTTTGCATACGCTGCTTTTACTTCAAAGAATTCATTGTTGTCTGCAATCTGAGAAAAAGCAATTGCAGTGTCGCCTACACAGTTTGCCAAATCTGGGCATACACGGTTCAGGTCATCTGTACATTCGATATAAGAAGAGTTATCTTCGTAATTGGATGGCAGCATGGAAATCAGCTCTCTCATCTGTGTGAAAATCTCTTCTTCACTTCCCAGAACATCTACCAGACCTGCATTTTCACTCTGATATGCAGCACTTGATGTGTCACATTTAGAAATTTCGTTTCCTTCCAGTGCATTTGGTGCATTCACAAACAGTCTGCCTTTCTTAGCTTCCATGAATGTGAAGTCTGTCAAACCAGGAACAACAGCCAGTCCACCGCCACAGGTGCCAAAAATTCCTGTAATCTGAGGGATTACCCCAGATGCCATAACCTGTTTTGTGTAGATTTCGCCAAAAGCATTTAATGCATCCGTTGCTTCCTGCAGTCTCAGTCCTGCACAATCAATCAGACCGATAACCGGCGCTCCTGTTTTCATGGCCAAGTCATACAGGTTTGCGATTTTTTTCGCATGCATTTCACCAATGGATCCGTTTAATACAGATGCATCCTGGCTGTACACATATACCAGGCTGCCATCGATTACACCGTATCCAGTGATAACACCATCTGCTGGTGTTTCTTTGTCAGATAAGTTGAAATCTGTGTTTCTGGCTGTTACATAGCCGCCAATTTCAACAAAACTGTTCTCATCAAGTAATGAAAAAATTCTCTTACTTGCTAAGCTTTGTGCTGTACTACTCATTAATCAGCCCTCCATTTAAATATATTTACCGGGATTTCTGCACGTTTTCTGTGATTCCATCCGGTTTTGTGCAGAAATCACCTGTTGGTTCACTGTATCACACTACATAAGTAAGACCAATTTCTGCCGAGTTTAATTGTACCTTGTTTTCGGGTTTTTTTCAATAGTTTTTGACAAAATATTAACATCAATATCTGCTTATATTTTCCCATTTTCTGATACACCTTTGCATACACCTGTATAAATCAGAGTGCCATCCGTTTCTCACTATTTTTACTTCTAACTCTTCTGCAAACAAAAATTCCAGGCAAAGATAGCTGATGCTGACAAAAGGTTCCTGATGCTTCTCTTTTGCCAGCCAAAGAAGAGCTTGAAATGTAGTTTCAAAACGGCCTTTAAGAAAACCGTATATCTCATAAAATCCCTTATGAACCAAATACCAGAACCCAATCCAGGCCAGTTCTGCCCGTTCCGACTCTTCTGCCCGAATATCTTCCAGAAGTCCCAGCGCTGCTTGAGCACATTCTTGTTCCTCCCCGTACAGACTATTCCAGAATATTTCACCTTGGTATCTGCTCTTTTTTGCTTTTCCCCGCAAATAATTTCTCCACTTGTCCTCCATCCCCTGTACCAGCTCCTGGCACCTTCTGTTTTTGCCTATGCCATAAAGCAGGAAATAGGTACAATCCACATAATGCGTTTCTCCTTTTTGAAAAAAAACTTTTTCACCATAATAAACTCCCTCTTCCTGTATAAAACCGTTCCCTGACTCCTGTATGCAGAGCCCCTGAAATAAAATCCCTTCTCTTTTCATAGACAGCCTCTTTCTGCTGCACCTGCATACTGGTATTTTTTCTTCTTTTTATTGCTTTATCCGGAAAAATCAAGAACTATAATAAAAAAGATAAGATAACTGAACTGAAAAAGAAAAATACAGAACCATGAACATGAAATGAAACTCCAATGACACTTGCCAGAAAATGCAGTGCAGACTTGTTTATTTGCAATTATTCTACTACAGCATCAGCCAAAACACAAGTTTTTTCTTGCATAATGCAAGCTTAGAAATTATAATCAGCTTATAACAGCAGAAGGAGGTTTTCTCTATGATCCAGAAAATACTAGAATATAACAAAGCCTTTGTAAAAGAAGAGGCATACAAGCCCTATATTACCAGTAAATACCCTGATAAAAAATTGGCAATCCTCACCTGTATGGATGCCAGGCTGACGGCACTTCTTCCGGCAGCTTTAGGTATCAAAAACGGAGATGCAAAAATCATCAAAAACGCAGGCGGTGTCACAACGCACCCTTACGGAAGTGTCGTCCGCAGCCTTTTGGTTGCCATTCTGGAACTTGGCGTTGAAGAAATCATGGTAATCGGCCATACAGACTGCGGCGTTCAGGGCATGGATGCAGAAGAAATGCTGGAAAAACTCATAAGCCGCGGAATTCCCAAAGAGCACATCGATATTGTCCGCCGAAGCGGCATTGACTTAAATACATGGCTTGGGGGATTTTCCTCTTCTGAAGAATCTGTCCGTGAAACCGTGGCAACACTAAAGGAACACCCCCTCATGCCAAGGGACGTTACCATCCAGGGCTTTGTCATGGATTCCATAACAGGGGCACTCACTTTCATCTGTTAAATATTTATAAAAAAACATCCCATGAAGCAGACATCCAAATGCAGGATACGCTTCATGGGACATTCTATTTTACGCCATGGTTACTTTTCTAAAGTTTTTCTTTCCTTTTTTCAGAACAATTCCTTCTCCCTGGAGTTTTTCTACTGGTATTAAAAACTTAATATCCGTTACCTTTTCGCCGTCAATGGCAACACCGCCCTGCTCAATGGCACGTCTTGCTTCAGAACGTGTATTGGCAAGCCCACTGTTTACCAGAAGAGAAATCAAATCAATATTTCCATCTGTTAAATCTTCTTCCTTGATTTGAGCGGATGGCATATTTGCTGCATTTCCACTGGAGAATAAAGCTCTTGCTGCTTCCTGAGCTTTTTTCGCTTCTTCCTCTCCATGAACCAGTGCAGTCAGTTCGTATGCCAGGATTTCTTTCGCCTGATTTAACTGGCTTCCTTCCCATTTGTCCATTTCATCAATCTGCTCTAACGGAAGGAAAGTAAGCATACGGATGCACTTTAACACGTCTGCATCTGCCACATTTCTCCAGTACTGGTAGAAATCAAATGGAGATGTCTTATTGGGATCCAGCCATACAGCACCAGACTGTGTCTTACCCATTTTCTTACCTTCTGAGTTCAGAAGCAAGGTAATGGTCATAGCATATGCGTCTTTGCCCAGTTTACGACGGATCAATTCTGTACCACCCAGCATATTGCTCCACTGGTCATCTCCTCCAAACTGCATGTTGCAACCGTATTTCTGGTACAGCGCATAGAAATCGTAGCTCTGCATAATCATGTAATTAAATTCCAGGAAGCTAAGACCTTTTTCCATACGCTGTTTGTAACACTCTGCAGTAAGCATACGATTTACAGAGAAATGAGGTCCAATCTCTCTTAACACATCAACATAGTTCAAATCAAGCAACCAATCCGCATTGTTTACCATCAATGCTTTTCCATCTGAAAAGTCGATAAAACGTTCCATCTGCTTTTTGAAACAGTCACAGTTATGCTGAATGGTTTCCGGTGTCATCATAGAACGCATATCGGTCCTTCCAGATGGATCACCGATATATCCAGTTCCACCGCCAATCAAAGCAATGGGTTTGTTTCCAGCCATCTGCAGACGTTTCATCAGACAAAGCGCCATAAAATGGCCTACATGGAGACTATCTGCTGTAGGGTCAAAACCAATGTAGAAAGTAGCTTTTCCATTGTTTACTAATTCCTTAATTTCCTCTTCATCTGTCACCTGGGCAATCAGGCCTCTGGCAACTAATTCATCATAAATTGTCATATTCATTCTCCTTTTTCCATAATTTCTTGCGGAAGGATAGGAATTTTTTCAAAAAAAGCTCCCATCCTTCTCTTATTGAAAAGGACGAGAGCACTATGTCATCCCGTGTTACCACCTTTTTTTACAGTCAGTTCACACTGCCTGCCTCTGTAAGTACAGCTTTCGCGATACTCAAAGTACTTTAACGTGTACTAATCCGTCACAGCCTACTCCGCTTTTTATCTCCATTTCGGTGTGAAGCTCTGGGAGGTATTCACCTTGCCATTCCTTCTGCGCCTCTCATCTGCCGGCTGCTTTCTGTAGATTTCCTGACACGCTACTTGTTCCCTTCTTCGCTTTTGCTTATTACTTGACAGTATACAAACCTATTTCTGCTTTGTCAAGTATTGTTTTGCATATTGCACAATGTACCTGCATATTATATAATAAAAACCACATAAACACATCTAGAAAGGAGGTTCTTCTATGGTATTGACACTTCTCATTTTCATCTCATTTCTTCTTTTGGTCTTTTCTGCAATATGTAAACAAACACCTTATGAAAAGCATCTTTCTGATATCCAGCAAGAACAGTTTATCAAAGAATACCAGAGCAATAAAAAATCATCTTCCTAATCCACGATAATATTTTGCCACAATTTCTATCATCTGATCAAACTGCTGCTCCATCTCATCCACCAAGCGAAACTGTGTCCGCGCACGTACCAAATTATGCTCAGGATATGCCGTTTTAAAATAGGTGTCTCCCTGAAGATAATCAGTCAGGAAACGCATACCACATTCAAAAGTCATCAGACGAGCACCCCAAGCAAGACTTGCTGCTTCTTCCGGTGTCAGCACATCCCTGGTTTCTTCTAAATATCCTTTGGCATATAATTCATACAGCGAAATATCGAAATGCATCTTGCTTAAATCTTTCTCGTCTTCCTCTGCTGTTGCTGCACCAAAACGAATAGAATCACCAAAATCATTAGCCGCCAGTCCTGGCATAATGGTATCCAGATCAATGATACAGAGTCCTTTTCCGGTATCAGCATCAAATAAGATATTGTTCAGTTTTGTGTCATTATGTGTTACACGAATCGGTAAGGTTCCATTTTCCTGCTGTTCTACCAACACCTTACAATCTTCCTTTCGCTCCAAGACAAACTGAATTTCCGGTTTACAGGTCACAGAGCGGTTCTTAATATCACGTTTCAAAGCAATCTCAAAATTTTCGAAACGCTTTACTGTATTATGAAAATCAGGAATGGTCTCTTTTAGGCTGGCAGCCGGATAGCTTCCAAGCTGTTTCAGAAAATGTCCAAAACTGGCTCCTGACTGATAAAACTGCTCTGGATCTTCTACTAACTGATAGCATACCGAATTTGGAATATAGTGATAACTTCTCCATGGCTGCCCTTCACTATCCTCAAAGAAGGTACATCCGTTCTTGGTCTTAATGCAAGATAAAGTCTCTCTATCTGGATCTCCACCTTCTTCTCTGACCACATTACGGAGATATTCTGTCACTCCAAAAATATTCTCCATAACACCTGCCGGATCTTTGAATACGTTATTGTTGACACGCTGCAAAATATAGGCAAACTCTTCTCCTTTATCCGTCGGCATATAAACCGCATAGGTTTCATTGATATGTCCTTCTCCAAAAGGTTTCACATAACTGCACTGTGGACCAAAACCAAAAGCATATAGTGCATCTTCCAAATCTCTGCTAGTCACGCCATCGATTTTTCTTCGGGTAGAAAACACCACTTCTCCAGCTTCCACCTTGCGTTTCTCATCAATCCTGCAATTCGCCTTCACCACACTGCCAAGTCCAATATGTGCACCTCTTGCCACATAAGAATCATGGTCTACCACTGCACCACTATTCACCAACACTCCATGTTCAATCACTGTATGAGTATTCACTACAGCTCTCTGCATGATAAAACTCCCTGCGCCAATCACTGCACTGGGACTCACAACTGCAGATGGATGAATGATTGCCGGCACCTGATAACCTGCCTCCATCAATCTCTCAGTCCAATAAAGCCGCTGTCCATTGTCTCCTAACGCTGCTACAGCGGTATCGTAGCTCTTTAAAAAATTCCTATAATCGCAACATTTACCCACCACATCCTTGTGCTTTGAAGCATCATCCAAAAAAACAACTTCCTCATAACCCAGAAGTCCGGCTGTCTCCTGAATCATTTGTCCAAAACCACCTGCTCCGATGATTAATAAACGTTTCATTTATTTTCTCCTTTGACTTTTCTTTTTCTCATGCAAAAAAGAACTCCCCTTTTATCCGTTTCAAGAACAGGGGAGTTTGATTTTTCATTATTTTATATCATTTTGTCAAAAAATGCAAGTCAAGAGGGCGGAAATATGTAATTCAGCCTTTCCTACAATACCTTACTTCCATTGGCAGTCAGTTTAAACCTTGCGCCCAGCAATTCCGCTGCTTTTCTGCACATCATCATTCTTCCAAGAAAAATCTCAAAGTACTCATACATGGTACAGATTTCTTCATCAATCTGCAAATTTAATGTAATCAAATGCTTCTGTGGACTAACTTTTACCGTTGCATTAGTAACTGCATAATTTACACGATCATGTTTATCAAAACTTGCTTTTTCTTTATTTCTGACACGGTTTCTCCGAACATCTGTTTTATCCGCAAGAATCAGCGCAGCAGAAATAGGATCCACTGCCCCTCCTGTGGATTCATCATGATTCCCGATTGCAGACATAATGAGGACTCTATCTTCCAGGGGAACCTTGAGTTTTTCTAAAATCGAATACGCTAAAATCGCCCCATATTCTCCATGATTCTTCCGATTAATGACATTCCCAATATCATGCATGGCTCCCGCAAGTTCAGCAAGCTCAATTTCATGTTTGGAATATCCAAATTTTTCCAAAATCATACCAGCACGTTTGGCAACAATCGCACAATGCTTTTCCGAGTGATCTGTATACCCAAGGATTCCAAGATTGGCATTTCCCTTGGTTAAAAACGCTTTTACCTCTTCATTCTGTAATAATTCTTTATAATTCAACTCTTCTATTTTTCCTTCCTATTCTTTCTTTACAAACGGCAAATTGCCTCTGTGGCCAAAGCGGAACGTTCACATTCCTCAGATAACAATGTAATCTGCCAACATAGCGGGCTTCCCTTCATATGTTCCGCAGCATAGCTAAGCCCATTGGTTCTGTCATCCAAATAAGGCCGGTCAATCTGATTGGGATCTCCCAAAAGAACAATCTTCGTTTCTTTTCCTGCACGCGTAATAATCCCTTTGATTTGTGCCGGCGTCATATTTTGCGCCTCATCAATAATCAAATACGTTTTTATAATCGACCTTCCTCTGATGAAGGTCAAGGCTTCTGTCTGAATCAATCCCCTGTCAAAAATCTCCTGTACCTTATCCTGTAATTCCTGCTCATTGGAATATCGCTCACCATCATTGGAATCTACTAATTGTTCCAGATTATCCATAATCGGACGCATCAGAGGAGAGATTTTTTCCTGCTCATCTCCAGGAAGAAATCCGATATCGGAATCAAAAAGCGCGTTTGGTCTGCAAATCAAAATGCGCCGATATTCGCCAGATGGATTGTTGAGTACTTTTTCCAAGCCCACTGCCAGAGAATAAAACGTCTTACTGGTTCCTGCCATTCCTTTTACAATGACCAGCGGTGCCTTTTCTGCCGGCTGCATCAAAGCTTCCTGAAGAAAATACTGCCCTACATTCCTTGGAGTGACACCATATGGCGTCGCCTTCCGAAATTCCAGTTTCCGGATCACTCCTTTTTCCACCCGCCCTAACTGAGTCTTCTTCGAGGATTGATCGGCCTTTAAGATAACAAACTCATTCTCAAACAATTCCGGATGACTACACGTTCCATTGCTGTCACAGCAATAAACATGTTCCACAGGTACTCCCTTTTTCTTAAAATCCTTAAACAATTCTTCTGAAACAAAAACTTCTTTCCTGCCTAAATACTGTTCCTCGTGACCTGCAACCTGTTCTGTTGTAAAATCTTCTGCCTGAATCCCAAGAAGCTGTGCCTTAATCCGAAGGAGAATATCTTTTGTTACAAGAATCACTTGTTTTAAGCCCTCTTTCGATAAACCAAGACAGACCTTTAAAATTCGATTATCTGATTTATGTTCCGGAAGATCTGGGGGCAATTCCACATTCAGATAATTTTTTTCCACCCGTAGGATACCTCCCTGCTCTGTACGAACCCCTTCAAGCAAATTCCCATTTCCTCTATGTGTTTCCAGAATCCGTATCGCCTTACGGACATTTGCTCCTTTTTCTCCATCTTCTTTTTTCAAATTATCCAGTTCTTCCAACACGGTCATTGGCAGGACCACTTCATTGTCTTCAAAACATTCCACGGCATAAGGTGCCTGAATTAATACATTGGTATCCAGTATATAAATTTTTTCCATAAAAGACCTCATTACATATTTCTTATTTTCTTTTAAAGGTTACCACCACCTTGTATAATCGAAAGTCATGATATGGTTAAATTTGTGTAAAAAATATTCCCCAGCCATACTTTTACGCATGACTGAGGAAACTTATCGTTCAAAAATATGCAGTTGTTGATACAGCTCTTTTCTCTGATAACTGTCCTTATATACTTTAAAATAATTCATTTTTGCCCTTTTTCCCGTCAGAACACGATACACACGTCTGATATAGAGCAGAACCCATCCCACTGGAAGAAGGACTTTACAATGTTTCATCATAGGCCATGTGGTATAGGCTTTTTCATTCATACTTCCAAAAAGCTGATGTATTCTTCCGGTCTGCATATTCAACCGTCTCGCATCACTAATGAACATTGCTTCATAAATTCTCTGTTCTTCTTTTCTTCCATTGTTTCCTCCGGCCATAATATCTACCAGAAGAGCACCTGCCAATTCCTCCTGCTTCCCCATCCAGTTCTGCCGTTCCAATCCAAAGGCCAGAACAGAGGCTAAACTAATGGTTTGTGCAAATACCCACAACCCCATATTTTGTAACGGCTCCTGAAATAACTTTAAAAATTCTTTTTCTTCTATGGAATTTAAAAACAATGCCCAGTCACACAAATGACGAATTCCAATTCCTGCACCCATTAAATGAGAAGACAGGTGAAGAAGCATCACCAGACCATGATGAAAATCAGAAGGAACCATGACAGGAAATGATAGTTCCTCTGCTACACGAGACTTCTCCAGCAAATCCTGCAGATAACTTCTCACAATAGGCTCCATTTCTCCTTTTGGAATACCCGGCGGATCAAAATGAACTTCCAGACAAATCTTTCCCTTTTGATAATCAATATGGTGATGATATTCCTTCATTTTTAGGCAGGAAAACCCCTTCGATTCCAAGAATTTTCCTACTTTCTCTAAATCCTTCCTTCTCACCAAAAAATCAACATCCCCCATCTGTCGAAGAAGGGGTTCCGGGTAATACTGTGCTGACGCAACCCCTTTTAAAATGCAATAAGGGATTCCCAAACTTTGCATCATCTGATGAATCTGCCCATGCCACTGAACATTTATAAGATTTGCTTTCAGATAGCTTCCACTTCGTTTCATAATCTCCTGCTGGATTTCAGAAGGAAGTGCCTCTGTCTGATCTATATGAGAAAATGCCGAAAGAAAACAAGACTGCTGAATACTCTCTTCTGCGACAGCGTTCCAGTCTATATCATGGTCATATGGTTCTTCTATATCAAACAATTCTTTTTTCAACAAAGACAGGAAAACTTTTTCTTCTTCTTTTAAATTTTCACGATAAGAAGCCACTATTCTAATAATCCTTTCTGTTTCAAGGTGTAAAGGAATTGTTCAACATCATTTCCTGCCACTTCTTTTCCCACATCATAACGTTCCATTATCTTTGAAAGAAGCACGTCTCTCGCACACTCTTCTTGTAATAATTCCCATAAATATGCACCTGTTTTATTCAAGGTAATCATCGCACGAAAATCCGTATCTTGAACCTCAAGCGGCACTACCGTATATCCTCCTGCAACAGATAATAGCTTATAACCAGGTTTGATTTTCATCCTTTCACATCCTCCACATTTAAAAATAGCACTAAAAATTTATGCTTCATTATAACGAAAATCCGAAAAGAATACAATATAGAACATCTGATTTTTTCATGTATAAGCAGGCTGCATGTATGATAAGATAATGACATAAACAAAAAGGAACGGTGATTTGTAATGGGCAAAACTGTATATGAGATTATGCATAAAAACAGAAAACTCGCCTTATACTGTTTGTTTATCTGCCAACTTCTGAACCTCTTCCAGAGACAAACCCGTCATCTCCGCAATTTCCTCTATCGAATCACGCCCTCTTGCCAGCATCTTCAGAGCTGTACTTACTCTCTCTTCTGCTTTTCCTTCTGCCCTTCCTTCTGCTTTTCCTTCTGCTTTTGCTTTTTCAGCTGTTTCATTCCTCATCTCTTCTAAAAGTCTACACATCTGGCTTCGACCTCCTTCTGTTTCCTTTAAATATCGGACTTCTTCGGCAAGCAATGGATTCACCATATCTTTTGCTTCTTTACAGTTGAAGTCATGCATCAAACTTCCTACAGGATGTTCCATATTTCTATACTCGCCATTTACATATATAATGTGTGCCCCATCACCAAACAATGCATACTCCATCTCTTTAATTCTTCTTTCGACGTGATATAGCGGAATTCCCTTGCCAAATTTATCATTTTCTGTAATGAAAATCACATATGTATCAACCAAATCTTCGAAATCGTCTCCCTTACAGAGCAGTGTACGGTCAATCATGCTGCTGTGAAACCTTGCCCTTTTCACTCCTGCTCCCCGATCAGAACGCTGAATTTCAATATCCATAAGTTTTCCATTTACATCCTCTGCCTGGATATCTAAAGTGATGGAACGTTTTGTTGCGCTTTTATATTCTACTTGCGCCTTTGTAGATTTTACTTTGATATCATCACACTCTAAAATCGTATTCAGTATATACTCAACTGCTTCAATCTTTCCATCCAGTGCTTCTGAAAAAAAGTCATCATCCATCAGGCGAAGTTCTTTTATCCTTTGTAAATCTTCTTCGTTCATTACATTCCGTTTTGTTTCCTGCACATTAACACCTCGCTCTTTTTTTAATTTCAAGCTATTTATCGTAATAACCGATATCGTGTCATCTCATGTACTTTATAAATCACATCTTCTGATAGTATTTTCCCGGAATGTTAAATATCCATGTATGTTTCTCTTCCGTAGAAGTGAATTTTCTTTGCCGAATCACCTTCCTTATGCATCTAAGTCTTTGCTTCATTGTTTCTATACTCTCATTATAATAGCCTTATCTTGAAAGAAGCAAGCCTTATTTTTTATAAGGAAACAAACCAGGCAAACCGCCTGGCCTGTTTCGTCGCAAAATTCAACACCATAAAAATTGCTCTATCTGTTCCACACGGATATTTCTCTTGTCAATTCCAAAGGAATCACTCTCCTGGTGCCAGACTTATAATTACACGTTTTTTCGGAAATACATACCCGCTTTCATCAATTGCTGACTGTATTCGGTCCGCTGACTCCTTTACTTCTGTATCACCCATTCCGATTATGGACGTCATAGGCTGGCCATCCAGTATTTTGGTCTCTATATCTACGTTATGTCCTTCGATTCCTTGTATTGCAAAACTTTTTACCACTGTAGCCATAATCCTCTTCTTCATATCCTTTCTTTTATAATACTATCATCATTGATTATTTCAAACAGCAGCGGGATAATCTCCCACTACTGTTTATCCTCCGTTATTCTAATCTCTATATGCTTTTCCAGTGCATTCGCATATTTTTCCAACAGAAGCAATGTTGGCACTCTAGAAGCCTTCTCAAATCTAGCTATGTTCGAGGCTCTTACCCCGGTTATATCCGCCATCTCCTGCTGGGTCTTCTTCTGGCGGTATCTCTCTTCTACTAGTATTTTTATAATCTGCTCTGAATCCTTCTGTACCTTTTCCTGAATCGATTCTGCATAGGCTGCCAGGCGTTTCCCCCTTAATTCTTTCTCTTCTTGATAAATTTCAACCGTATTTTCCATTCTAACACCCCATTAAATTTTTTATGATTGTATCATTTATGATATCATTGGTCAATATCATTTCTAGGGTTTATACTTTTTTAATGGGGTCTGACCCCGTTACTTAAGATATTGAAAATTTTTCAAATTAATATTCATACTGGATTTCTACTTTACCGGCAGATAAAAACACCTGCCGGATTTACAGTTATAACTACATCACCGATAACTTTATGAAATTTTAATGGGGTCTGACCCCATTATTTCTGCTGCTAAATCAGCAACAACTCTTCCATGACCTCCAGCACCTAGAATAATCAATCTCATTCCTTCACCTTCTCAAAAAATGTATCTGGATGATTTGGATCAAAAATCTCATTGCAAGTCATAACCGTAACAAGATCTTCTGTATCGGAAAGATTAATAATGTTATGTGTCCATCCAGGAATCATGTAGATTGCTTCAATTTTATCTCCACTTACTTCGAATTCCACCATTTCTCCCGTGTTAATATTTCTTTCCTGAATCAATCCATGACCATGGACAACGATAAACTGTTCCCACTTACTGTTATGCCAGTGTTCTCCTTTCGTAATACCAGGTTTACTAATATTAATGCTTACCTGTCCACAATCAGCCGTATGTACTAGCTCTGTAAATGAACCACGGTTATCACAATTCATCTTCATAGCATATTTAAACTTCTCCGTTGGAAGATATGTTAAATAGAGGCTAAATAACTTCTTTGCAAAAGAACCTTCCGGACATTTTGGCATCATTAAATCCATTGGCTGATTTTTAAACTGTTCTAACAAATCAACAACTTCACCTAGTGTAACCTTGTGTGTAACAGGAACACAGCAATATCTTCCATCTTCTTTCAGCACTGTTTCTACACCATCGAATTCACAGTGCTGCTCTTTTCCTTCCAATAAGTCAAACATGCCTTCTACAAGGTCATCAATATAAAGAACTTCCAATTCTGTGCTTCTATCGTTTACTGTAAACTCTTCATCATTAGCAACTGCCCAACAGAATGTAGAAATTGCAGAATTATATTTCGGTCTGGAATGCCCCATAAGGTTTACAAATCGGTATACATATACAGGTGCACCTGTTTCTTCTCCATACTGGAAAAAGAGTTCTTCTCCTGCTTTTTTACTTCTTCCATACTCAGAATTCCCAAATCTTCCTGCCAATGTTGCCTGAACAGAAGAAGAAAGCATAATTCCGGCTTTATTATTGTGCTTCTTCAATGTATCAAGAAGCTGTGAAGCGAACCCAAAATTACCATTCATAAAGTCTTCTGGATTTTCCGGACGATTTACTCCTGCAAGGTTGAATACAAAATCTGCTTTTGAGCAATATTCATCTAATTCTGCTTCTGTACTGTTAATATCATATTCATAAATTTCATCTACAGTAATCCCTGGTCTTGTTTTATTCTTTCCATCTCTGATGTTTTTCAAATTATTGCAAAGGGCTGTTCCTACCATCCCCTTTGCTCCAGTAACTAAAATTTTCATCTCAGTTCCTCCACTTGTTTTTTACTGTTCTTTTCTCCAGACCATCTTATTGACTACATTTACATACCCCTGAATAATTCTTACAACTTTCATAGAAACTGTTTCATCTACATAATCAGGACATGGTTTACCAAGAACACCTTTTTGTTTCATTTCAATAGCCATATCTGTGGCATTTAAGAGTTCCTTTGTTGTAATACCTGCAAGGATAAAATCTCCTGCTTCTAATGCTTCCGGACGTTCTGTAGATGTACGAATACATACAGCTGCAATTGGATGTCCAATAGATAAATAGAAGCTACTTTCCTCCGGAAGTGTTCCACTATCACTTACAATTGCTAATGCGTTCATCTGTAAACAGTTATAGTCATTGAAGCCAAGTGGTTCATTTACTCGTACTCTTGGATCAAGTTTGAATCCACTCTTTTCTAATCTCTGTTTACTTCTTGGATGACAAGAGTAAAGAATTGGCATATCATACTTTTCTGCTAACGCATTAATTGCTGTGAAAAGACTGGTAAAGTTCTTTTCTGTATCAATATTTTCTTCACGGTGAGCAGATAATAAAATATATTTATCTTTTTCCAATCCCATACGCTGTAATACATCAGATGCTTGAATCTTCTCAAGATTTCCACGAAGTACCTCTGCCATTGGAGAACCTGTCATATAGGTTCTCTCTTTTGGAAGTCCTGTATCTGCAAGATATTTACGTGCAAATTCTGAATAGCATAAATTTACATCTGAAATTACGTCTACGATTCTTCTATTTGTTTCCTCTGGAAGGCATTCATCTTTACATCTATTTCCAGCTTCCATGTGGAATAACGGAATATGTAATCGCTTTGCAGAAATTGCTGAAAGACAACTGTTTGTATCACCTAATACAAGGTATCCGTCTGGCTGAAGTTCACTTAAAAGTTCATAGCTTCTACCAAGAATATTTCCGCAGGTCACACCAAGATTTTCCCCTACTACAGGCACAAGAATATCTGGTCCAAACTCACCCTCATTATTCTTTAATTCAAAATCTTCCCAAAATACGGTAGAAAGATTCTTGTCCCAGTTCTGATTGTAATAAACAACGCATGTATCAAAATATTCGCGGCATCTTTTTATTACAGCTGCCAATCGAATGATCTCCGGACGTGTACCACATCCAATCATTACCTTTGTACGTCCATTGTTTTTCCATTTGAAATTATGTTCCATGACAATTATCTCCTAAATTTTCTTACTCGTTATTTAGACTGCTCTTTTTTCCATGCTTCCAATTCGTCTCTAACATAACTTAAAGTTAATAATTTTTCTTTTACTTGCTCCACATTTAATAATTCTGTATTACTAGAATTAAATTCTGTTAAAGTATTACGTTCTTTGTCTCCGTCCTTAAAATACTTATCATAATTAAGATCTCTCTTATCACATGGTACACGATAAAAATTCCCCATGTCAATTGCATTCGCACATTCTTCATTTGTAAGAAGTGTCTCATACATTTTTTCACCATGACGAATACCAATCACTCTGATTTCATGTTCTGGTTCAAATAATTCTGTTACTGCCTTTGCAAGAACTTCAATGGTACATGCTGGTGCCTTTTGAACAAGAATATCTCCAGTTGCTCCATTTTCAAATGCAAACAATACAAGATCAACTGCCTCATCAAGACTCATTACAAATCGAGTCATTGATGGTTCGGTAATCGTAATAGGATTTCCTGCTTTAATCTGATCAATCCAAAGTGGTACAACAGATCCTCTTGAACATAATACATTCCCATAACGTGTACAACAAATTTTGGTTCTTTCCTGCTTTACAGTTCTAGATTTTGCGACAATAACCTTTTCCATCATTGCTTTACTAGTACCCATAGCATTTACTGGGTATGCTGCTTTGTCTGTTGACAAACAAACAATATTTTTAACACCTGCATCAATAGCCGCTGTTAAAACATTCTCTGTTCCTAAAACATTGGTTTTTACGGCTTCAATTGGGAAAAATTCACATGATGGTACCTGCTTTAAAGCTGCTGCATGGAAGATATAATCGACATCATGCATTGCATTTCTAACGGATGCAATGTCACGAACATCGCCTATATAGAATTTGATTTTACCTGCCACTTCCGGCATCTTGGCCTGAAATTCATGACGCATATCATCTTGTTTTTTTTCATCACGAGAAAAAATACGAATTTCTCCAATGTCAGTTTTTAAAAAACGATTTAAAACTGCATTCCCGAATGAACCTGTACCACCTGTGATTAATAATGTCTTATCTTTAAATAAACTCATTTTTATCCTCTTTTCTACTACTTCATTTTAAATTTCATTACATCGTTATACTTGTAAATACACATCCTATATTAATCTTACTGCAAATTTTTATGAAACTGAGTTATAATACTTTTCTAGAAGCATTTTGCTACAAAAACTTAACGTTATTCCCATAAATGAAATAATAATATACAATATTAATCGATATATAAATCCTGTTTTACTTAAAAAAATACTATCCCAATACTGTACACCTTGTAAAAGGAAGATATTAAACAAGTAACTTTCCAAAGAAATTGAACCTATTTTAATCAGTCCTTTTCTACACAAACTCCCACAATGTTCTAAAAAAATGATATATAAAAATATTATAGAAATGGATAACATTCCTACAGATATATCACAAAACAGCTGTATTCTCTTCAAAGGCGTTATAGTTTTTATAACAAATAGTACTATACCCACATAAAACAATTTTTTTCCATTAAATGTATTCATTCTAACCGATTCTGCAACATAATTTCCTATTAAAAAGACACACCCCCCCACTATAATTTGTGATAAATGATTATACAACTGCATATTTATATTTAATATATAAAATGCAGACAATAAAACAAGTGCAATGAGTAATCCTGTTTTCAATGCCCTTTTCCCTTTCTCTAACCATTTGAATAGCAACGGGTATAATATATAAATTGGAATTATTGCTGCAACATACCAGGCTCCTTTATGTTCTTTCCAAAAAGATAACGTACTTAATTCATATAAAAACTGAACAATATTTCCTTCCTCACATATTAAATATCGTATTCCATACCAAACTCCTCCTATAAACAAATATGGAATAATCACCCTATTAAATCTTTTTTTATAAAATATCAAACAATCTCCATTATTTTTTAACGAATAATATAAACCAATTCCAGACAAAAAAAGAAATATGTTTACTCCCATAGTTCCATAACTTATAAGAGTGGCTAGACCACCAGGAAAAGGTACAATAGAAACTGAGTGACACAAAACAATCATCAAAGTTGCTATACCGAACAATTCACTTCTGTATGCAGTTAATGAACTTTTTGCCGTTTTCATTACCTCTTTCTCCTTCATCTATTTACACTGTGCTATAAAATTTCTCATATCATCAATATATTTTTCCTTTGAAAATTCCTTTTCTGCATATTGATAAGCAGTCTGTTTCATCTCAAGTATTTTATTCTGATCCATTTCTAAAATACTTTGCAGTGCATCTATTAATGTCTCGACAGAATTGTCTCTTACCAAAATACCATTTTGCATATGTTGAACAAATAAATCTGTCCCTCCGACCTTTGTACAGATACTAGGAACTCCTAATTTCATAGCTTCACAAAATTTTGTTGAAACCCCTGCTTTTGCATATCTTTTATTCTGCCTTAATAACACTGAAAAATCTGCCTCTTTTACTATTTTTAAAACATCATCGTGAGATTTCCTTCCATGCACAAAAATACCATATTTAAGTAAATTAGATTCATTTACGCAATGGATTATTTCTTCTTCTGATGGACCTATTACATCAAATGAAATTCTTATATCTTCTTTATTAATCACCATCAATGCTTCTATAAGTTCTTTTAAGTAATCTTTATTTGAAAGACTTCCTGCAAAAACAAGTTTGATATTTGCACCACATCTCTGATCTTTCTTTCTTACGACTTCACCCTCTTCTAAAAATTGGGGAAATGTGGGAGGTATACAAATAACATTACATCTTTGCGATTTATAATGATTTTCTAAAAAAGAACTAATCGCAATAACATTTTTACATTTTTTATCTGTGTATTTCTTTTGAATATCTTTTTGCGAAACAATTAAATTTGCAGACAAATTTCTTTCTTTTTCTGTTTCCATCCATTCTGTTGTTTCTATAATTATTTTTATGTTTTTTTCATTACAATATCTTCTCAATTTATTTTGTAAAGCAACTGAATTTACCTCGTACAATATTACAAACGTTGGTTCTATAGATTCAATTATTTTTTTTGCAGATGGCCAAGAACTATTTGCAATCAAAAGATCAAGATTCCATTTTAGTCCTCTAATTTTTCCTTTTCCCGTTATCGGCTGCATATAATGGTATTTTATAACATTATCTGACAGTATTTTTTCTTTACTTTTTGGTGTATCGCATATTGCATGTATCTCGTATCCCAATTCTTTCAAAATCAGAGAACGATTATGTACATGAATTGCCGATGCTGAATTTGGTTCACCAACATTTCCTAAATAAACAATCTTTTCCCTCCGCACCTCTTTATTCCTCTCTTTTATTTAAATGATATTTTATCTCTTTCCAAGTATAGTATGGCGTAATAATTGCTGATATCAATGTTGCACATACAGTTCCTAATAAAACACCAACAACACCCATATTAAATTGAAGCAAAAACAATAGTGATAGTGGAATGTTAATAATTCCCTGTATGATAGCCACAGGCATTAATACATTCATTAATGACAGTCCATTTGCTATTTGCGAATATATAGCATTCCACATAAATATAATCGCATAAACTCCCATAAGAGGAATTAATCCTGGCGAATAACTTAAGTCTTTCTGTAACCATATTAGAGCTACAGGACGAAAAATAACAACAAGTACAATGACACCAACAACACCTAATGCCATCAATTTATACATAGTATGAATACTATTTTTTATCATTGCATAATTGTCTTCTGCTTTTGCAGCCGCCGTTCGAGACCAATACGGAGCTACTAACATTGCAAATAATGCTGTACCGATCGAAAATAGTTTATTTACAATACTATAACTTGTAACTTCAGCCGGACCGATAAAATGTGAAATAATTAAATTATCCGTTGTAAAAAGAATAAGCGCTGCAATTTGAACAATAAAAAATTTTATTCCCAAATTTGTTGTCTCTTTCGCTTCTTTAGGTGAATAATATGAAATATTAGGTATAAAGCACTTGTTCTTTCGAAACAAAAAACAGCTAAATATTATAGAAACCAGAAAATCTGTTAAACCATAAAGAAGTGCAACTAATAAAATACTAGGTTTTCTGTATTTCATTAATACAAAAACTCCAAGTAGCATTAACACTTGTTGCAATACGCCCATTAACCCAACTTTACTATTTTCCTGAATAGCATAAAATATACTTTTACATAAAGATAACCAGAAGTTAATACCAACAAAGAGAATACTAATTCCCATAATTGTTTTAAGATTTTCATCAAATTTTTTAATTCCAAATATGTTTTCCCAATTAACAACTCCTGACAATATACATCCAACAAGTATTGCACCTAAAACAATGACAGCTAACATGATATACGCGCTAGAAACATATTGACGTACTCTTTTTTCTCCTTCTGAATTCTGTTTTGTTAAACTTTCAGCTAATTTATTACGAAGACCATTTCCTATACCTACATCAAAATATGTAATCCATGAAAGGACATTCAATATAGTTGTCCACACACCATACTTGAATTCTCCTAAATAAAACAGAACTATTGGCACATATAAATAACTTACTATCATAGAAACGCCTTTGTATATTGTTCCTAATATCATATTTTTCCTGACTTGTTTCTCACTCAAATCAACTTCATACATATTATTCCTCCCATATATTTCTTATATCCCCAATTTATTTTTAATATTAAGATGTTTTTATATTGTACTGTAAACTAACTATTTTTCATAATATCATTATATATACTGCATAAAACTTCATTGTTCTTCGTTCTATCATGCGTAATCTCAGCTTTCTTCTTTGCAGATTTTCCTATATCGCATGCTAGTTGTTTATCGTCAAATATTCTACTTATATAATCTGCTAATCTATATGTTTCGTTATATGGATAAAGGAAACCTTCCCTGCCATGTTCTAACATATCTTGCGTTCCACCGACATTACTTGCAATGCAAGGAACACCTAGCAGCATTGCCTCTCCTAGTGAATTTGATGAGTTTTCTATTGCAGAAGGACAAACAAATACATTTGATTCAAGCATTATTCTTTTCATTTCTTCTGCATTAATCATCCCCATAAAAATAATATTTTTATCTAAATTATAATTTCTTATCAGTCTTTTAATATAATTACCATATGAATTCCCTTTTATATAATTTCCCTCAAAAATATTTTGTCCTGCAACCTTTATCAATAAATCCGGATAATCTGCTTTTATATAATTAACAGCTTCTAGCAATTTATGAAATCCTTTAAGTGGATAAGATGCCTGACTAATAAAAATTTGATGTAATCTACAATTTTCTACTTTCCATGCCCCATCGTAAAAAGAATCTCGCAAAGACTCATTGCATACATAATATTTCAAATTAGAATTTATTAAATTTGAACATGCTCTATCCCAGCTTGTCCTTCCGATAACTCTTTCAATTAGTTTTAACAATTCTTCTTCTTTTTTTCCACGATATTCGAACGATCGTTTCAGCATTTTTAAAGTACACATTCCTTTTATTTCAGATAAAGTGGCAAAATTCATAACACAACTAGGAATTCCAGCATCATAATGCTTTGCACAAATCCCTATCAAGCCTTGTATGGAAACTGCAGTATTGCTCTTATACTGTTGGTTAACAGCAACTGCAGCTTTATAAAATTCTAATGAGTATATAAATTCTGTTCCCCATATATGAATTATATCAGGTTTTTCTTTTGCTACTATTTCCTTGAAACATGCAATAGATAAGCTATTTTGATTTAATTTTTTAATTGCTTCATCATATTTCATAGGAATACCATATGAATAAAAATTATCTTCATGTGCATCTATAAGATTATTGTTTACATAATTCGGATAACAATAAACTAATTCAATATACTTTTTTTTCAGCAAAGATTCTGCCATTCCATCTAACCATCCTCCAGAAAAATTGCTGTTTTCCTCACCTCTAATTTTAAATATTCGTGGTATAACTACGTTACAAATCCATAATATTTTCATTTAATCCCCTCATTTCCTTCCTGTTCACATTTCTATTTTCATATCTTTGATAATTATATTTAAATGCAATAGGAATCAATATCAAAATTGGATAAAACATATTTGATTGTGCTAACAACGTATTTATATATAACAATATATATATAAGAATCATAGACTTGTTCAATCTTCTATTTAACGGCGAAAAAATCCACCACAATACAAAACACAATGGAATAATTCCCCATACAGCGCCAAAACGCAATAATTCAGCTGCAACAAAGCCTGTCTTTTCTGTGTTTAACATTATTTCTAGATTTGTATATCCAATACCAAATGGGTGCTTTAATATGCTTGCTGTTGTTAACAAAATTGTCCCAACCCTTGCCGCACTTGAGGCGTTATCAACTAAAGAAATTGTCCCTTTAGAGAACAATTTATCAATTATGGCTATTTGAAATATGCTGTTTTCCCCTCGTATCTGAAAATCTAATAATAACAAGACTACCAATGCAGACATATATAATAAAACCTTTTGTTTACTATATACCTTCTGTTCTTTAAAATTTATAAACAAATAAAAAAAGACAATCAAGGATAATCCTACAAATCCCGTTGTTGATTGTGTTGTACACAACGTTAAAACTAAAATTGCCAATTTGAGTTTTATACGTTTACAGCTGACGTATTCATTCATAAACAGTATAATAAAAATTCCAATGTTTAGAACCATTTGATAAATTCCAGGTTCTGTAAAAATCCCTGAATTTTTCATGCGATCAACTTCTCTAAATGTATATAAAAACAATCCTCTGCAGACATAATGAATCTCTTTATAATTTTCTGCGTCACTATATATTCTATATGTCATTAATGAATTATATTGTGGAATCAATGATTCATATATTTGTGGAACAAACATACATAAAAGCCATAAAAACAAGCTCATACTAGCTAAAAACACTATCATTTTTAATACTCGATCTAATATACTCTCTTTATTGTAAATTACAGCTATTGCAACAATGTAAACTGAACTCAACATTGATACAATTGCAATAATCCCAATTCCTCCAACCGATAGTCTAATTAGTACAGCTGATAATATCAATATTACTGATACTAATCCACACCATTTCGTTAATTTTTTACTCTTAATAAACACCCAACAAACAAAAACGCATAAAAATGGTAATGAAAATTTTTTTAGAAATGTTTCTCCAAGATTCGTCTGATTCCATATTAACATAAAATATATCAAAAAATACCCAACTACTACCTTAGGTCTAATCTTTATACTCAATTTTATCCCTTCCTACTATTTCCAACAAATTATTTTAAAAAACACCTACATATTTTTTAAAATTTTCCAGTATCATACTTATTATTTATAATATCAATTTATGTGAAATGGTATCAAACAATATACCCTTTCCCTTCTTCATGTAATATTTTTTTCATTTTCTTTCTTCTTTCATTTGTTATATTCCCAATAACAAAAGTCTCATCAAAAAATGTTTTACTCTTTTTTTCATTCTCTATTTTTTCTAAATAGTCTGATAAAGATTGAAGTTTAGAAACTGGCACCCCTCCATACACATTACCCGATGCGAGATCTTTTGTGACTACGCTTCCTGCTCCAACAATTACGTTATCTCCTATTGTTACTCCTGGTAAAATAATACTTCCTGCTCCAATAAATACATTGTTACCAATTTTGACTGGAGCAATTTTAGTATATCCCAGAAATTTCTTCATGGAAGCATCATGTGCTAAAATATGTACACGAGGAGCTAGTGTAACATTATTTCCAACTTCAATTAACCAACAATGTCCTGGATCAATAATAACACCATACTGAGTATCAAAATTTTCACCATATTTAAAACCATCCTGTTTCAATTGATCTAAATCTAATGATCCTCTTACCTTTGCTTTAATTTTATCTACTAATGTAAATTTCATAATATTAACCTTTCATTATCTTGTAACATGTATCAACTTTATCTTCATTTACATATTTCTATTTCACTAATATTATTTTCAAGATATTAATACCATCATTTTACATATGAAAGTACTATATATTTCCCTGGCGTTTCTTAAATCACCTCACCATTGAATACCTTATAATACTCATTAATAAGTTTTTGATTACCATATTCATTTTTACTTAAAAACTGTATATAATGCTCTCTTCTTTGTATCATTTGTTCAATCCCTGTGGCAATCGCATCCCCATTCATATCTACTATTAAGCCTTCGTCATCAGATATCTGATCCGAAACCGTATCATATCTTGTCACAACAATCGGTTTATTTAATATTTTAGCTTCATCAAGTACCATTGATTTTCCTTCATACATTGATGTTTGAACTATAATCGTTGCATTCTTTATATAAGGATATGGATTATTTCGAACTCCCAAAAGTTCAACACAATCACTAACATTTAATTTTTCAATTTGCTTTTCGAGTTCAGATTGTAATTCTCCATCTCCTAAAATAAACCATTTAAATTTAATACCTTTTTCTTTTAATAGTTTTGCTGCTTCAATAGCTAAATTAAATCCTTTTAGTTTTGTCAATCTCCCGATAGACAGTAAAATCACTCCGGACTCATTTCTATATTCTCTCGGATAATGCATCTCTGATTGCTTATAAATAGATTTTGAACTTACCAAATTAGGCAAAAATATAATTTTATCAATATACTCAGGAAATATAGATTTTAATATTTCCACACATCCTCTTGATATTCCTACAACCGAGTCAACTTTTGAAAAATAGTACGCATCAAATTTCTCATCAGCATTTATTTTAGAATAATCCGTATGTATAAATGAAATCTTTTTCTTTGCTTTAGTTTTGTCTACTAAATAGTAAAGAGATTCACCTTCTAAATATGAAATAGCCACATCGTATTCTTTGCTCATTTCTGGAACAATTTTTTTATAAAAATATTTCCACCTGATTTGACCTTTATTATAACCGGATTTTGATAAAATCTTTCCAAATATTGTTCCTATAACATGAACAAGATTAACTGGTAATAGTTTTAATTTCCCTATTATATTTATGTTATTCATAAAAAGGTACTGTATATTCTTTTCAGTAGCCACTAAATTAACTTGTTCAGGAATTATATCCATAAATTCACCCTGTTCTTTAAACAAAAGTAAATCAACTTCAAATCTATTATAATCCATCATTTCTAATAGATTAATTAAACTTCTTTGTCCACCACCATTTATCATTTCATTGATAATAAACAATACCTTTTTCTTCATACCGCTCTCTCCTACACATTGCCCTTACAGCACGCCTTCAATCAATGCTCCATAAAAAGTTCTGTTCCCATTTTTTTCTAATGGATATTGATATTTCCAACTCAGCTTAAATAAACATGTGTTTATTTTCATTCTATCCCACTTTTCTTTATCAAATGGCTGACTCATTATTTTATATAATTCATCACACTCTGAATTATTTGGTTCTATATTCTGAAATGCATTAGCAATATTCTGATCATTTTTTTGAGCTAATACAATCAAATAATCTAAAAATAAATAATCAATCATAATATCGTTATTTTCCCAATATTCCAACACAAAATCCAAAATTGTTTGGAATATCCATCTATGATTAACATCACATCCCAACGAATAGTTTGCAAAATATCCAGCTGCTACAGATGCATGAAAATAATCTGGTCTTTTTATTGACCACAATGGATACTCAAAATATTTCTTTATTTGATCATTTGTACAGAAAAAAGTAGAATCTAACCATACACCACCATACTTTGCTAATAACATCAATCTTAAAATATCTGAATAATGTGTTCTACTTATAATTCCCTTCTCTCTCTTTTCTTCTACCCAAGAGGGCATATCTACATAATCTTTGTAATTGTCCTCTGTTAATATAATAACCTTATGATCACCAGCATTCTTCCTAATTGAATTAACACAGATTTTTACCAATTCAGGAGCCTGATCTAAACCTTGCCACCAACAAATCCAAATACACTCTGCATATTCTGACTTTGGCAATTCTCTATTTCCATGATTATAATCATATGTTTTCAAAAAATCACCAAAAGTATTTTCATAATACCGAAGCATGATATCATGTTTTCTGATCAAATGTTTCTTTCTTTCTTCATTTTCATAATATCCATTGTGATTCATAATCTGTATATCAATTTTTGCACGAAAAGTTTCAAGTCCTTCCTTTAAAGATGTAACTTTCGCTATTCTTCGCGTTGCATCCAATTCTTCCATACAGCGATGTACAATTCTATTTATACTTCTATGTCCTGCCATAATTATAATCCCTCTCTGGCTTGTAAGTTTATATAATAGTTTTCTAGTATGTAATGTGCTGACTTGATATTATATAGACTTTTTTCTAATTCATCTGTAATTGATTTTCTTTCTACATTACGATATTTTCCAATCACATCAATCCACTGTTGCAGTGGTTCATTTAACGAAACAAATTCTGTCTTTGAATGAAATTTTACTTCTTTTGGTACTTTATCAGAAAAAACACATGGAAGATCTGCAAACTGTGCTTCTACACCAACCACTGGAACTCCTTCAAAGAAAGATGGCATTACAAAAATATCCATTGCCTGATACAATTCATTCACATCATTCCGATTCCCCAAAAATTTCACTTTCTGTTCTAAGCCAAGATCAGCAACCTGTTTTTTTATTTCTTCCTCTTTTTCTCCCACACCAACTAAAAGTAATACTGCATCATTATATTGTTTTAAAAGTTCAGAAAAAATGCGAATCAGGAATTTATGATTTTTTTGGTATGATAATCTTCCCACATGACCAATCACATATTCATTTTTTTTGATTCCTAATTCATTTCTCTTATTTTCTCTTATAACTGGATCATACAGAAACTTCGAAATATCAATGGCATTTGGAATCAGTGTACATGCTACGTTTCCAAACAAAAACTTTCCTGCTTCTTCACCACAGGTACAAAAATCTGTTGCGACAGAATTGATTCTAGCACGAAAATATTGTTTTAAAATATATTTAAAATCTTTATCAATCGAAGTATTATGACTATGTGCAATTCGAACCGGAACCTCTGCTTTTTTCGCTGCCTTCAGTGGCAAGTAACTCATTGCATCAATATGAGAATGTACAATCTGATATTCCGGGTGCTCCTTGAAAAATTGTTCCATCCATTTAAAATATTTCGGATAATTCTGCGGATATAACCTTGGCGCATAGTATACTTTTCCACCCAAGCTTACAATTTCATCGTCATAGTCGCTTTTATGTGGTCTGTGTGTTAAAAAATCAAACTGAATTTTCGTCCGATCAATATTTCGATAATAGTTCATCAACATCGTTTCCAGTCCTGCACGATGCATATCGTTTACACATTGTAATACTCGAATCATTCATTATCTCCCCTATATAACTTTAACGTTTTCTGCACAATTTCATCCCAATTATATTTCTTACAAATAAAATCAGCCGCTTTATTTTTTAATTCTTTTACCACTTCTGAATGATTGCATACCGCTTGTAAATGTTCTTTCAAATCATTCACATCTGACTTTGTGAAAACAAGTGCTTTATCTTCTACAACTTCCGTACATTCTAAAATATCAGATACCAAACAACAATTCCCATAACTCATTGCTTCCAATAAACTTAATGGCATACCTTCTAAATCACTTGGAAGCGTATAAACATAAGCATTGCTATATAATTCCTCTAGCACCTGTCCTTGTACAAAACCGGTAAATAGAATACGTTCATCACCTTTTGCTAATTCTTTTAATTCATTTGCAAACTCATCTGTATCAGAACTTCCTCCTGCTATTACAAGTTTTTTATCTGTCTGAACATCTTTAAATGCTTCAATTAGATATCGAATTCCCTTTTCAGGAACTAAACGTCCCAAAAATAAAATATAAGAATCTTTTGTTAATCCATACTTTTCTGTAATTAATTCTGCAGATTTTATTTCAGGTTTATTAACCCCATTCGGAATGAACCTCGTTTTTCTTCCATATGTATCCTGAAAGTACTGCTTTACACCTTCACTGAGTACGATAATTTCATCCGCAAATTTAACAGCACATTTTTCTCCTAACATAATATATGTGCTGGCAAGCTTTCCCCATTTTGCTCTTTGATGATCTAAACCATGAATCGTTGCCACACATCTCTTACCAAAAAGCTTTGGTAACCATAACATAGCACAGGGACCTTCTGCATGAAAGTGAACAACATCATAACGTCCAAACGCCGCTCCAATTCCCCCAAAGACAGAAGAACTCATTGCTGCGATTCCCTTAAAATTCAGTGTCAAGGCCGTTTTCAATTTTATACCTTTATACTCTTTATCTTTTCGTTGGTCAAATTCTTTTCCACTTACATGATGACCACCTCGATTATAGCAGGTCACTTCATGGCCAAGGGCAACCATTCTTGTAGCCAACTCCTCTACTACAATCTCAATCCCACCTTCTCTTGATGGAATTCTTTTATGGCCAAGCATACAGATTTTTAATTGTTTTTCTGCCAATGCCTTTACTCCTTCTATGCTTATCTTAATATTACATCGATCCATCTCTATGAAGCACAGTCTTCACCGTCTTAAATAAAATCCTAAAATCCAACCCCATACTCCAATTTCTAATATACTCTGTATCCAGTCTTACTACTTCCTCAAAATCTGTAATATCACTTCTACCACTTACCTGCCACATTCCAGTAATGCCTGGTTTCATAGCAATTCTCGCACGATGGTGAAAATCATATTCCTCATACTCTGATTTCAAAGCTGGACGGAATCCCACCAATGACATCTGCCCCAACAAAACATTTAAAAATTGTGGAAACTCATCCAATGAAGTAGATCGGATAAATTGTCCGATTCCTGTCTTCTTCGTTCCATCTGGAAGGATTTTATTCCCAATGATACGAGGGTCAAAATCCATCTTAAACATGAGATTACTGCTCATCTTATTTTCTTTCATCAGTTCTTTTTTTCTTTCCTCTGCATCCATATACATGCTTCGGAACTTGTACATCTTAAATATTTTCCCATTTTGCCCAACACGTTCTTGTGTAAAGAAAATGGGACCCGGTGAACTAATGTAAATAACAGGTGCTATAAATAGAAAAATAATTCCTGTAGCAATACACCCTGCAAGCCCGGCTGCAATATCCATCATTCGTTTCATAAATGCCTGTCTCGGAGACATGAAATTCAAGCTGGTAGTCAGAACCGTATAATCACCGATTCTTTCCACTGATTGCTTTCCACCTGCATGTTCCGAAATTTTTGCAAGATTCAAATGAATCGTAAGACCCATTTTCGTACAATTATCAATCAATTCTTTGGGATACGGAACACTTTCATCTACGTTAATAAAAACTTCATCTACCCACATCTGGCACAAACACTCTGATGCATCCTCAGCATTTGCTACAACCGGTATTCCCTCAATGGTTTCTCCCGCCATTTTTTTATCTACTACTACAACTCCATTTATTTGATACATGCCGTAATTCTGTTTCTTCACATTTTTTACTACCTTTTGTGCAATGTTACTGGTCGTAACAATCACTAAAGAAGAATCACCGCCTGTTTTCATTCTTTTTCTTAAAATTGCCTTCCACACTAGCCGGCTCACATATGTGAGTGCAAAATAGAAAGCTCCCATCAAAAACAAAGCAATTCTTGAATATTTTGTTCCATCTTGCACCGTAAATAAATACAAACTGGAAATAAGCACCAACATAATTGTCTGCTTCATAGAGGAAATCAGTTCGATATAATATCCTCTTTTTAAAACACTCTTATAAGACTCGAAGAGAAAGATAAGAAGAATATCTGCAAGTTCCACAAACACAGCCATATTACGATATAGCGTAACCGCATAAGGATTCCAATCTCCTTGACGGACTACATAAGAAATATAAAAAGCCAACTGAATACACAGTAAATCTAATATTATAAAATCAATATGCTTCATCCAACCACTGGCATTTTTCTTATACATACTCGTATCTCCCCTAAACGTTCTCTTTGTATTAAAAGCATTGCTTATTCTTTTACATTTAAAGTTAGGAGCTGTCATAATTCTATGATCAGCTCCCCTTTCGTATTATGCTCTTCTTCTGTTTCTTCCCAGAACAACTACAGCTGCTCCCAGAAGTAATACAGATGCGCTCACATAGATACCCCAGTCAGAGCCAACACCAGTTTTTGGTGATGTGCTTGCTGATGAACCTGTAGTAGAAGAACCTGCTCCGGTGTTTTTACCAATGATGACAACAGGAGACAAGTCTTCGAATTTTGCTGTGATCTCTTTTTTCGCATAATCAACATTCTCTGGATTGATTACTTCCCAAACTGCTCTTTCGGTACTATAGTGAAGGACTTTTACATCCTGCAGTGCTTCTGTGAGGTTTGGAACATGGAAGGTAACGATGTACTTTCCGTCTTCTGCTTTCACACCGCCATCAACTGGCTTTACATCGAAGAATTTGGTTACAAGAGTTTTTCCTGTTAATTCTTCTTTTAACTGTTCTGCCTGTTCTGCAATGCTTTCCAAAGTAGCGGTTCCTTCGTTAATTGCTTCGATTTTCTCTACTACTTCCGGAGCTTTTTCTGCTACTTCTTTGAAGTTCTCTTTTGTACCTTCAATCATTTCGTATTTTCCTGCAGATTCTCCTGCCGGAGTTGCCTGTGTGGTCTTACTTCCTGCTGCAAATACGCTGACCGCCTGGGTTACAACCAGAGCTGCTGCTAAAAGAGTTCCTAAAATTCTTTTTTTCATCGGGTATCACTTCTCCTTTCTTAAGATTATTTTTCTATAGATACCAGTACAGCTTGTACTAGATATCTCTGAGTTGAGATTCCTGCATAGCAGGTGGATAAGGTAATGATCTTATCCTCATTTGTCACTTCCATGGAAGTGTCTACAAAAGCATTCATATCTCGCTTGGAGAAAATGCTGTCCAAATACTGCTTATATTCTTCCTGATTCCAGAAATTATAGTTCATAAGCAAATGTTTATTATCGGTAAGATATGCCGCAAAGATTTTGTAATGCAAAATCTGATCTGGCATATAAATCGTAATGTCACGGTTGGTATCAAAAAAGCTTCTGTCCATATAGTTGTGAATACTCTGAAACATGGAGCCATTTTTCATATCATGACCATAGATTACCGTGTTGGGATCTTCAAAAGTTTTGGTGTTGAAATTTTCAGTAAAAATCGCACCCTCTCTTTTTTCTTCCCTGTCTATGGTATGATTTAAATAATAGGCATTATCCGTACTGCTTTGTAAGATAGGATAATCCACAGCCGTATTGGGAATCTGAATCCATGCATACACATCTGGATTTCTCTGCTGCAAAGCAGCGAAATCTACAGGAACGTCTATGGGAGTTTTTGGCTCCTCTTCCTCGTCCGGAGTGTCTTCTGGTTCTTCTTGAACTTCCTTCGTCACTTCTTCTTTGATTTCTTCGTATTCTTTTCCTGCATTTTTTTCTTCTATGTATTTCATGATTCCCACAGCTCCACATAGGATGCCGAGTCCAAGGAGAACCAATGCAATCACTTTTCTTTTTTTCATGGACAGCTCCTATTCTACTTCTTCATAAAAATACTGAATCATGTTTTTATACAGTTCCTGGTCATCCACATGATATTCATCAAAATCCTGACCTTCGATTCCCTGTCCCGGGAGATTCCAGATTTCCTTGTCCTTATCAGAAGAAAAGTCCTGAAGAACCTTTACGAACTGATCAGCTCCAATGTTGGTAATCATATGATCATTTAATTTTTCATAAAGATCCGTGACCAGAGACGGAGATTTACTATAAATTTGTGTTGCTTTCTCTCCATATGCAGAAAGAAAGGCAATCTGACGTTCCAGACGTTCCAAGGCACTCTGACTTTTTTCTGTACTTCGGTAACGCACAAATGTTTCTGCGTTTTCTGCATCCAATGCAATCTTGCTTCCTTTTTTCCACTCTGGGTTCTGCTCTTCCAGACTGTCGTTTGGAACCGTAACATCTACTCCATCAATGGCTTCGACCATGATGGGAATTCCATCCATATCCACAGCACAGTAGCCCTGGATAGGCAGGCCATAGAGCAGGTTTGATACCGCCTGTTTCATCAAATCACAGCTGATACTCTTCCCATCTCCATAACCATAGGCCAGATTGATGTGATCTTTTGTCATACCAAGACTGGCACCATTTTGATCAAATACTTCGATTTCTGCTATGGTATCTCGCGGAATGGACAGCATCGACATATGACGTTTGACTCTGTCCCAGGACAGTAAGAAAATCGCATCCGCCTGACCGGCATTTGCTTTTCCTTGCTCTGTCTCTATTTTTTCTCTTTTATCAATTCCCATGAACAAGAAGTTACTCAAATGGTCATTGTACTCATATTCTTTTCCTTCATAGACCACGGAACCTGAAGTCTTTTTTTTCTCTATCTCGGCAGATGCAGGTGTCTGTATCTGCTCTTTTCGATTACTTTTCTTCCAGATTCCTAGTCCGATGGTTCCAGCTATTGCCAGAATCAGCACGGCAATCAGTAATGTCAAATATTTTTTCACTCTTCTTTTCCGTCTTTTTCCGGTTCTGTTCATGTTTTATCCTTCTTTTTGAATGTATTTTAATTCTTCTAGCTTTTGGAAAATCGCATTTGCAATAGCTTCCTGTCCTTCATAGGTTGCTGCCGGACGGCTGCTGATCTCTGCAGCACTGAGATAATGTTCTCCCCATGTTTCTTTCATCACACCATCCAGTGTCGCTGCATCCACACTTCCATCTATGGGAATTGCACCAATAATCAGAAACTGTTCTTTTGATGGAAATGTATCCAGGATTGCCTTCTGCTGTTCTGCAAGTTCTGCAGGGTCATGGCTCCATCCTCCATAATATCCCATACTGATAATCGGGATACAGTTCAGATCTGTTCTTGCCAGCTGTTCTGGTGTCAGATCACGGATTCCTGTTTCTGTAATAGGAAGCTCACCGCCCTGTGCCGCTTCAATATGTTTGTTAATAAAGCCTTCTACTTTTTCCTTTGGAACACCTGCCATGGTCATCATAGACATGGTGCCTGCCCCCTGAAGGGTCTTATCCTGCACCGGAAGTGCATAGCCATGTTCCTGTAATAACTTCTGTAAAACCACTTTATAGGAATATGTTGTGGATTCTTCTCCATTTAGCATATCATCGCCCCAGCATACAATGCCTTCTATTTCTTTTTTCTCTGGGACTTCTTGTTCTTCTTTTTGTGGTGCTTTCTCTTCTTTCTTCGCAACCTCTTCTTTTTTCTTTCCCGATACTGCCTTTCCTGCTGCCACCTCTTCCAGGCGTTTGCTTTCTTTTGCCTCACTCTTCTTGTTCCACATGAACAATCCGGCCAAGGCAACACAGAAAACAATGCAAAGCAGTATCAGTACTATATTCCATTTTCGTTCTCTATCCAATGTTACATACCATTCCCTCTAGATTATTTCTTATAATACCCCTTGCCATAGTAGGAATTATAATATTTTCTTTTTTGGATATCCACTTTATTTAACACTGCACCTAAAATCGGACAACCACTTCTTTCAATCTGTGCTTTGACTTTCTGAGCAATCTTATAGCTGACTGCTTCCGCTTCTACGACTAAGATTCCTCCATCACAATGGCGTGCCACTACAGTAGCATCTGTCAGATTCAGAGCAGGTGGCGTATCAATGAAGATATAATCATACTCCTCTTTTTTGTCTTTCAGCAGTTTTTCGAACTCTGCATCATTCAACAATTCAGAAGGGTTCGGTGCCACCGGACCAGAGAAAATGATATCTACATTTTCAAAATTGGTCTGATAGATGACATCATTCATATCAATCTGTCCACTCAGATACTGAGATAAACCAGCCACTTTCTCTTTCACATGAAATCTACGAATATAGCTTGACTTTCTAATATCTGCATCGATTAAAAGGACTCTTTTTCCTGTTTTTCCCATTTCTACGCTCAAGGTAAAGGAAACATCACTTTTTCCTTCATTTTGATAGCAACTGGTAAATAAAATCGTCTTGGTCTGTTTTCCCAAAAACTGAATATTGGTACGAAGTGTCTTAATGGACTCTTCATAAAAATAATCGGACTTTTTCGGGTCTCTCATAACAACTTTCATTTCCATCATGCTTTACCCCCTTTGCTGCTTTTTTTCTTTGTTTTCCGTTTCTTTTTGGAATTCAGATAGTCTTTTCTATCTGGTACAACAGCCAAGGTGGACAATCCGAGATATTTTTCAATATCATCTTCTGTCTTAATGCTGTCGTTCATAATGGTCACTACAACCACGATACCTGCACTTAACACAAAACCTAACAGTAAACCTAATACCGTATTTTTTGACATACTCGGACTTGTCTTTACGGTAGGAAGTTCACCATCTTCAATGATTTTAGGCGGAATCACTTCCATCTTGTCACCGATATATGCAGAAGCCACACTGGATAATTCGTCTACGATTCTTTTTGCATCTTCCGGATTTGGATTGGTCACAGAAATGGTAAGAATGCGGGTATCTGCCGGGTTCTCAATCGTAATATTTGCTCTTAACTGACGGTAATTCATCTTTAAATCCAGGTTATCGATTACTTTGTTTAACACATCACGGCTGGTTGTCAGTACGGTGTAATCCTTTGTTAACTGGTTTCCAATCTGCAAGTCTGCAATGGAAGACAATGTCGTCTCTTTTGTCAGAACCAGCATGCTGGATGTTGAGGTGAAAATCGGTGTCATAAAGAAGTTTGTATAGGCTGCACTTAAGCATCCACATAACAGCCCTACCGCTAAGATAAAGAAGATTCTTCTTTTCAGTGCATAAAACAATTCCATTAAATCAATTTCCATCTCATCATTATGTGTGTTTTCCATATTGATTCTTTTTCTCCTTCTCATTTGTTTTATTTAATATGATTTTCTGATTTCTATAACATATTTTTTTTAGGTAGCTTGGTTCCAGATGCTTACTCATCCACATATAGGCGTCGTCTATACTGGGTTTTCGTGTTTTTGTATTGTGCATATCTGTCCCAAGGAAATGAATCTTTTCCTGTTTCAGCATTTTCCTGCACCATCTGGTCGTATCCTCATACCACTTTCCACCGATTCTCCGATAGTTCATCTGAAGCAAGGCTCCCATATCAACAAGTTCTTCCGTTCTTCCCTTTTCTCTCAGTACATCGTATCGTTCTACATGTGCAAAAATAGGTCTATAGTGATACTGTATCAAAGTTCTGACACATCTTTGCATCTCTGAATAGGGAACCCATGGCATAAATTCCACTAAAACATATCTTGAATCTGCTAAGGTCAAAATTTCTCCCCTTTGAAGTTTTTCGGGAACATCCTGGTTATATAAGATTTCCTGTCCAGAATAAATACGAAACTCTGGTCGGATTGCCTCTCTCGCTTTTTGTTCTAAGCTTGCACACATGTTCCGAATCTCATCTGGACTTTTACTTAAATATTCAGGTGAGTAATGAGGTGTGGCAATTACTGCCGTTACCCCTTGCTTTGCAGCTAACTTCAGCATCCGAATACTTTCCCTCTCGCTGGATGCCCCATCATCCAGTCCTGGCAATATATGACTATGAATATCTATTATTTTCATCCCATCTTCCTTTTGTCCCAATTTCTAGTAATATATATACTTAAAATAAGCCGACACTTGTATGTCGGCATTAACGAACAATATATGATGTCTCAATTTTATCTGCAGTAGCTGAATTGTTTAAATGCTTCTATCACTTCTTAAATATACCATATTAATTGGAATTCTTCAATAAAAGTACTAGTTTGTTTCGGCTAAAAAACATAACAAAATTTAGTATATTTTTTAACGTTTTATATATCAAGCTAAATAAACAACTATTTATTATTCTTATTTTTATAATATTTATTGTTAAAAATATTCAAGTTATATTATAAATCACAATCTAAAACTAAACATTCATATAACTTGATATTTGTTTTTCTATTGACTTCCAGTTCTTCTTTGAAAGGTCTCTGAGATGTATCCTGTGGATTTTCCCCACAGATATCTGCTCCTAAGATATTTCGGTTCTGAAAGACCTGCTTTATCATTTCTTCTAATTCCACTAACTTCATCTCCCCCTGATCCCAGTTTGTCCTGGCATCTTCCATACAGAGAACATCCTTATCAATAGACAAATATGCTGGCAACTCTTTTCTTCCCTCCAAAAAGGCTTCCCACTGTTCCAGTTTTCCTTCTCGTAATTCCTCCTGTGTCACGAATACAACTCTGGAAGCAAGCTCAGGTTTGCACTGTTCCATGCTTTCTTTCGGTGGTCCAACTACACACACTTCCTTCACATACGGATTCGTTTCCAGCACCTCTTTGACCCAGCTTCCGCAGGACAAGAGACCAAAAAAAGCAGATTCCTGCATATCCGTATGATGGTCAAATACAATCAAAGAAAATGGCTGCTGCACCTTTTCCAGCCAAAATTTGCTCAAATAATGATAATTGCCGGAATCCAAAAAATGAATACCTTCATAGCTATATTCCTGTATTCGTTTTCTGATTTCTTCCTGTGCATCATCAGAGCAATATCCATTGACTCCTGAAATGTCTCTGCAATCCAGCCAGCATACTTCTTCTCTGTTTTCAAAAAAAGATTCCTCCCTGTAAATTCCGGAGAAATCCATAATAATAGTTTGTTTCTTCATGTTTTCGCTCCTGTTTCTTCTATAATTAATGTCAACGTTATGGCTATTTTACCATACATAATCCAAAAGAAAAAGGACACACTGTATTTTAGAATATTTTCAAATACAAAAAGGAGGACTTCCTATGGGTGAATCGAAAAAAGAGACTACTTCTCAGAAATGTGAAAAAGCTTCCTGCCAGTTTAAGATCGCAGAACTTCCTGATGCGTGTAAAGAAAAAATTCATACTTTTGAGCAGGAATTAAATAAACAGGGATTTTGGAATATTGCCCTGGTGGCATATCAAAAGATAGAATAAGCCTTAATCCAAGAAAAACCGGTGGGTAGAGGGGTCTATATGCCCCCTTTTGCCCACCGGTTCATGGTCTGTTCCAAACACCAGGAATAGTCGATTTCTTTCACTGCATTTCCTGCCACTACGTCTTCTGTTTTCCAGGTTTCGCCGTTGACCTGGTACTGGATCTCTCCTATTTTTTCTCCTTTTCTCACAGGCGCTTCTAAAAAAGTTTTTCCTCGATAAATGGTCTTTACTTCATCTCCCGCTCCCAGAAGCATCTGCATATCCTCTGTTTCCATCCTCACAGTGGAGACTTTGGCTCCTTCTCCCAGTATCTCGCTTTGTCCTTTTTCTACTGGTATGGCGGAAGGAATCTGAGGCAATCTGGCTTCTGAAAGTGCATGAACACTGTAATGCTCCAATCCATGCTCCATAAGTTTTCTGGTATCCTGCCATTTGTAGCTCTTGTTATTAGGCCAGCCGCAGCCTAGCAGAGCTACGATCAGCGTCTTCCCATCCCGTTCTAATGCTCCTATGTAACAATATCCTGCCTCTGATGTAAAACCCGTCTTACCGCTTAGTGCCCCTTCCATCATGGACAAAAAGGCATTATGATTATTGCAGGAAAAGCTCCGCTTTCCCGACACATCTTGAAAGCTATAACTGGGTGTTCGGGTGATTTGTAAAAACGCTTCTTTTTTCGGAGACTGGGAAATGCAGTAGCGCATGATTCTTCCAAGGTCTGTGGCTGTAGTATGATGTTTTTTTATTTCACCCTGGACTTCTTCTTGAGCATCCAGCCCATTTGGCGTAATAAACCAGGTGTCTTCACAACCAATTTCCTTTGCTTTCTCATTCATTTTCGCTGCAAAATCTGAAACACTTCCTCCTAAATGCTCTGCCAGAATCACTGCTGCATCGTTATGACTTTCCAGCATAAGAGAATACAGCAAATCTTTCACAAAGAATTCTTCTCCTTCGATTGCTCCCAAATGAACCTTTGGCATGGATGCTGCATATGCAGAGGTTTTTGCAGTTTCTTCCAGATTGCACTGTTCCAGAATTAGAATACAGGTCATAATTTTTGTGGTACTTGCCATAGCTCTTGGCTCCTCTGCATTTTTCCCATATAACACTCTTCCTGATGTTCCATCCATGAGAACTGCGGACAAGGCATAGAGATTCCCTGGCTCTGTAGTTTCCTTATGACTGCTTGCGTAGGTATAAAAAGAATTGTTTAAAATTCCCACAAGAAGCAGGCATACCACCACTATTTTCTTACATATCTTCTTCATATCTGCACACTCCCTTTTTATAGGCTATGTACAGGCATGAGAAAACATGCATTATAAATTTAATTGCAACTGAATCTCTTCCTCTGCTTCTGCCTTAAAGTCTTCCATCTGCACTGGGTCGATTTCCGGCAATTCATCCAATCCTTGAACCCCGAAATTTCTCAAAAATTCTTCTGTTGTTCCTAACAAAATGGGTTTTCCAGGGGCATCCAAACGCCCTACTTCCTGTACCAGACCATACTCTATGAGTTTAGACACCGCATGGTCGCATTTTACCCCTCTGATTTTTTCAATTTCCAGTTTTGTCACAGGTTGTTTGTAGGCAATAATGGACAACGTTTCCAGCATAACATCCGAAAGAACTGCTTTTTTTGGCTGCAATGCCATGTTTACCAGGTATTCATAATATTCTTCCTTAGTACACATCTGAAAGGCGTTTTCCAATTCAATGATTTTAATGCCTCGTCCCTCTTCCTGGTAATTGAGCATCATATTCTGTACAATTTTTCTAGTAGTTTCCGGGTCATGTCCAATGGCTTTTGCCAATGCCGGTAATTCCACGGATCCTCCCATGGCAAACAAAAGCGCCTCAATGGCTCCTTCTATTTTTTTTTGCTCCATTTCCTTATCCTCTCTCCAGCAGAGACTCAATTTCAATCTCATCAAATATCTGTTTCTGGCTGATACGGATTGCTCCCATTTTCATTAATTCCAAAATAGCCAGAAAGGTAACGATTACCTGCACCTTGCTTGCCTGTTTTTTTAAAAGGCGGCTAAAACAAAAGGTTTTATGTTCTCTGGCATAATGCTCTATTTCTTCCATTTTTTCTGGAAGGCTAACCTCTTCTTTTTCGATTTTTCCAAATTTACTTCGGATAGGATCAATCTTTTCTTCCTGTCTTCGCATAATACTCTGAAAAATCTGGTTCAACTTTTCTAATGTTAATCCGTCTAAAAGCTGGCTGGTATCTACTGGCTCTCGGTATGACATAATTTCCTTGGGAATCGTTGGCAGCTTGTATACATTTTTTGCAGCCTGCGCCATACGATCCCGCAGCTCATAAGACATGTATTTATACATCTTATATTCCAGAAGCTGACGCACCAGTTCTTCCCTTGGGTCTTCCTCTTCTCCCTCTTCTGTAGTCTCTCTTGGAAGAAGCATCCTGCATTTAATGGAAATTAGGGTAGCTGCCATAACCATAAACTCACTCATTACATTCAGGTCTTCCCGTTCCATAGCATGAATATAATCCATGTATTGATTGGTGATTTCTACAATGGGAATATCATATATATTCACTTTATTTTTTTCTATCAGATGTAAAAGTAAATCCAGCGGACCTTCAAACACCTGGAGTTTTACGGGAATTCCCATGCTTCTTACCTCTTCTTTTTTTCTGGAATTTTGTCACTAAGAGCCATTTTACACTATTTTATTCTGGAACACAAGTAATCAACACCAATTCTCTTGGATTAAAAATCCGAATGGGCAGAGTATGTTCCCCCAACCCAGCGCTAACGATTAAATGGTGTTTCTCTTTTTCAAAATCCCCACGACAATAGTTAGGAAAAAGCCTAAAGTCTGGACTGATGACACCGCCTAAAAATGGCAACCGCATCATGCCTCCATGATAATGTCCTGAAAGAGTCAAATCTCCACCCCATTCCAAGTAGGTATCCCCATATTTGGGAGTGTGTGCAAGAAGGATATGGAATTTCTCCTTAGATGCTTTTCCTACCAGGCGATTCATGGTTTTTATGGACAATTCTACTTTTTTCCTTTTTTTATAATATTCTTCTGGCAGGGCTAGTCCGCTAATCTGGATTTTCTCTCCCTTGATTTTCAGGGAACTGCTACTGTTTTCTAACATAATAACCCCAAGCTTTTGAATTCTTTTCTCGAATATCCGGTACTCTTCTCCATACACCTGTGGGTATTTTTTCATCCGTTGCTCGTGGTTTCCAAGACCATAGTATACAGGAGCAATCCTGACTGCTTTTTTGATGAAATCATAAGCAATTTTTACAGATTTCTCCTTTTTTCCAAGCACCAAATCTCCGGCAATGCAGATGATATCCGGTTTTGTCTCCTGTAAAACCTCGAGCAAATTTTCATTCTTCTTTCCCAATTCTACATTGTGCAAGTCACTAATCATAGCTATGGTGAAACTGTGATTCTGTAGTTTGTGGGAAGATATGGTATACTTTACTGTTTTAAATTTTTTCATTTTTCACCTGAACACTTTCTAACTACATATAAAAGGGCTATCGCAAATACGACAGCCTTTTATATAGCCTTTATACTCATATATACACATCGGAAAATTCCAAATCCTATAGGTGTCTTAAATTCATCAGGATATGAATATGCTTCATTTTTACAAAAATGTCGGAGTTCTATACCTGAAAAACATTCTTCAACTTTCAATGTATATTGTCCATCGCCAAGTTCTCTTGTCTCATTTTTAGAATCAATACGTTTATCTGCTATCTTAAACAAACGGTCAATATCCGAAAACTCTGCACTACCATATTCATAATAGTTATTAATTGTTTCTTGGTCATCCTCTTGTTTCGCTTTCACCAGCATATCAACAAACGAACGTTCATCTTCTTCCAATTTATCATATTGATTTTTTCTAAACAGCAAACCACATTTAAGTGAAAAAAACAACACAACACATCCATAAGAATCTTTAACCAGGTATATCCTAGTTTCACCACCCAAATCTTCGTCCCATGCTTTATTTTTCAAATATTCGCCAAGCGTATTATTATTTCTTTGAGAATAAAATCCTCTAATGATGTCTTTGTTCTTTGGGTTTGAAGTCAATAATTCACATGTAAAGTCACGAAAGTATTGGCGTGTTTCCTCAATCGTTATAGTAATCCCCTCCAAACTAAGCTATCTTTTCCCTTGTGCTTTACGAACTGCCAATTCATGTGTTGCATCTACCATCATTGCGTTTAGACTCATTTTGACATTTCCGTTATCAGAAGATTTTAAACCTTTACGGGCTTTTTTCCAGGAAAATTCATCATGTGATAAACTACTGAGTTTCCATGAAGAAACAGTTCCATAACGTTCAAGAACATCTCTTAACATTTTTTCTGTATCTAACGATACAGACTCTTCTACATCAGAGAAGCGAGAATCTGTCAAATATTCATGTCTAACACTTTTTAATACAGGTCCATATTTCCATCCGTAAAAGTCCTCATCAAATAAAACCGTTCTATTATACATGAGGGATTCTCTCTGTGCAAAGTACATCAATTTATGCATCTTCATCTCATCCATACTTGTATGAAATCTTTTCCCATACATACTGTATAAAGACTTCGCAACTGCCAACGTTTTTTCCATAATAAATATCCCTCCTCAATGCTTATTTTGTCCTATGTGTATCTTTTATTATACACATGTTCTAACAAAAAAGCCATTAAAAATCTATGATATTTACTTACTTTTTTTCTAAAAACACCTTTTCCTGCTCCTTCACAACCTTAAAGTACATCAAAATCAGTAATCCTCCTGCCAGTATCCACGCTGCAGGACTTGCCAGACAGGCGCCTACAAAGCTGCGTTTCCAACCAGCCACCATAGCCACAGCGCCTCTTCCTACCAGTTCTGCAACCCCTGCCATCATAGGCAGAACTCCATAGCCCATGCCCTGGATTCCATTACGGTACACGTTTACAATGGTAAGTGGAATCATGAACAGGAACGTCCATTTCAGATAAATATCTGCCTGATTCATAATTTGTCCTGCATTTTCAGAGACAAAGAAATGCACCAGATATTTTCCCACAGTCATCATGGGTATGGCTAAAATCACACCATAAATGCTTCCCATAATGGTTGCGCTTCGGAAGCCCTGGCGGATTCTTTTAATCTGTCCTGCCCCCATATTCTGGGCACAGTAAGTCGCCATGGTAGTTCCAAGAGCCACATAAGCCTGAGTTCCGATCTGTTCAATTTTATTGGCTGCTGTATAAGCTGCCACAGACAAAGAACCAAGAAGGTTCAGCGAAGACTGCACCATCATGGCACCAATAGCAGTAATAGAATACTGCAAGGCCATGGGAAGTCCTACACTAAGCTGCATTTTTGCCAGATAGCCCTCTGGTCGAAAATCTGCTTTTTCCAGTTTCAAAAGGGGGACTTTTTTCCAGATATAGAGCAAACATCCCACACCGGAAACACCCTGGGAAATCACGGTGGCATAAGCTGCCCCTGCTGCTCCCATGTGAAATATAATAATCAATACCAAATCCAGCACAATATTCAAAATTGCTGATAAAACCAGGAAGTACAGCGGCGTCTTGCTGTCTCCCAGCGCTCTCAGGATGCTGGAGAGCAGATTATAAAGCACGGTAGCCACAATTCCCGCACAGATAATCATAATGTAAGTATACGCGTCCTCAAAAATATCATCCGGCGTATGCATAAAAATCAGTAATGGCTTCATCAAAAGCATACTTCCTGCTGTTATCACCACAATACTCACTGCGGAAAGCACAGCCGCCGTTCCTACGGTTTTTCGCATACCCTTCATATCTCCTGCGCCGAACCGCTGGGCTGTCAGCACAGAAAATCCTGCAGTAAGCCCCTGAAGAAAGCCCAGAATCAGGAACATAATAGTGCCAACACTTCCCACCGCTGCCAGAGCTTTGGTTCCTACAAATTTTCCTACAATGACCGTATCTGCCATACTGTAAAACTGCTGAAATAAATTTCCAATAAAAATGGGAATCGTAAAGTTTAAGATAATTTTGGCCGGATTCCCCGCGGTCATATCTGTCTGCACACGTTTTTCTGCCACGTTTTGCCCCTCTTTCCTTTCTGCTTACAGGTTAAACACCTTATAACGTGGCTTATTATAATCGAAAGAAAGGGGACTTTCAATCCCCTTTTCACATATTTTATTATATTTTTGCAGCCTGGTTATACAGCCTGTTTTCCCTTCCAGAATCTTTCCCAGACTTTCTCCACATAATCACTGTATCCGGCTTTCTTTGTCCCTTCCCGGAACCGGAGATTCACACTTCCTATTTTTTTCCCGTCCAGATAATACTCTGCAGTTCCGGCCAGGTCACCTTTTTTCACAGGAGCCTTTACCTTGTCTTTTTGCTTGATTTTCTTCTCAATCTGATCAAGGGCAGCCCCTTTCGTATCCAGATAACGGAAGGCCCCCTCATAATCACAGGCAAGTTCCTCCTTCACGCCGCCTTCTACTGCAATGTTAGGCAGAGGCTTCTTATTTTCATCCACATAAAGGCTGCAGCTTCCAAATCCCAGATTCAGCATAGCCGCCGCATCTTTAAAACGCACCTTGTAATCCGGTGCTGTCATTACCACACTGATCAGGGTAATCCCATCCCGGACAGCTACCGTGGAAACACAATATTTTGCCACGCTGGTACTGCCTGTTTTCAGCCCCACACAGCCATCATAACTGCGGATTAATTTATTGGTATTGGTCAGCCCGAACTCACTGGTTCCCTTCTCTGTCACATGGGTAATGGTGTCCATCCAAATAGAAGAATAATCCAGAATCTTAGGATACTTTGTCACCAGTTCTCTTGACATCAGCGCCACATCATGGGCGCTGGTATAATGGTTATCCGACTCTGTCAGTCCACAGCAGTCTTCAAAATTGGTATTTTCCATGCCAAGCCCTTTCGCCCGCTCATTCATCTTCTCCACAAATGCCCCTTCGCTTCCTGCTATATGCTCTGCCATTGCTACACTGGCATCATTTCCTGAGGCAATGACAATACACTTAATCATGGTTTCCACACTCTGTTTTTCTCCTTCTTCCAGAAAAACCTGGGAGCCTCCCATGGACTTGGCATAGGCGCTGGTAATCACTTCATCTTCCATATGTAGACTGCCTTTTCCGATTTCATCAAAAATCAAAATCAACGTCATAATCTTCGTAATACTGGCTGGTTTTACTCTGGTGTCCATATCTTTTTCATAAATAATGGTTCCGGTAGAGGCCTCCATCAAAACTCCGTGGGGCGCCTGTATCAGTTCTGTACCTTCTGCCTTTGCCAGAACGGTTCCTGTATTCAGAAGGCCAAGGCCGATTAGCAGCCATGCAAGAAAAACCATCCTTCTTTTCTTTTTCATAAGCTTACTCCCAATAAAATCCTCTTATGGTATTGTAAGCATTCCGGTGAAAAAATAGAACAAAAAAGGACTGCATGGAATCTCCATACAGTCTCCTCTTCTCTTACAGAACTCTTCGGATGCCTTCTCTGATTTCTTCAAAAGTAATTGGCAGACTATCCTTCTTTTGTAAATACAGGCAGTGGAGAAAGTCTACAGAAAAAATCAAAATCAGTACACTTCCCAATCTGGTGCCTGTCTGGAAGGAATAGCTGTTTACAATGTATTCCACTCCTTTGTGAAGGAATAAAAACAATCCAAGGGTATAAAAGCCCCAGGCAATGGTACTCTCCAGACACAAAATCCCCTTATAATTAAAAGGCTTCTGAGAATAATCCCACCACACTTCTCCGAAAATCCGAAGCATGATTTTCGCTGTCACATATTCCAGAAAAGTAGCAACCAGAGCCCCGGAAAAATACAGCAGAAAAATATTGTGGCACACCGGACGCAGAAGAAAATACACGGTAAGGGCTCCTACCCCGTAAATAGGACACATTGGTCCCCGCATAAATCCACGATTGGTAAGTTTCCGGTTGCAGACGGACATATAAATGGATTCCACCAGCCACCCCAGCATACTATAAATCAAAAACCACTGAACAATATGATATAAATCAGTACCTAAGATTCCTTTTGTCCAAAACATAAAACTCTCCCTCTATTTCCTACATTCTTACAGCATCGGAGCAAACAGCCGGAGAATACTCTGCATTCCTCTTCGGAAAATATTCTGTCTGCGGCACATATCCAGAGAAATCTCTTTGGAAATCTCAAAAGTTTCCATCATATCCTCTTTTACCTGCCCAACCGCTCTGGATTGATACATCCAGGTAGCGCACTCAAAATGCAGATACAGGCTCCGGTAATCCAGGTTAATGGTTCCGACCACTGCAAGCTCATCATCACATACAAAGTTTTTCGCATGAATAAACCCTGGGGTATATTCATAAATCCGCACCCCTGCAGCCAGAAGCTGCTGGTAATAAGACTGGGTTAATAAAAACACCAGCTTTTTATCCGGTATTCCCGGTGTAATAATCCGCACATCCACCCCTTTTTTGGACGCCAGACACAGGGCTGTCATCATCTCATTGTCAATAATCAGATACGGTGTGGAAATGTACACGTAATTCCTGGCCTGATTAATCATATTGAGATAAACATTTTCCCCCACAACCTCATCATCCAGAGGGGAATCCCCATATGGCTGTACAAAACCGTCCTTTTCAAACTCTTCCGGATGATATACATAGGGTCCATAGGCCGGCAAATGAGTCTTGGTTCTGGTAATCACCGTCCACATTTGCAGAAACATCACGGTAAGATTCCATACCCCTTCCCCATGGAGCCTCACTCCGGTATCCTTCCAATGTCCAAACCGCATCTGCTCATTAATATATTCATCTGCCAGGTTAATGCCCCCGTTGTACCCGGTATGGCCATCAATCACCAGAATCTTCCTGTGATCCCGGTTATTTAATACAATGTTTAAAATGGGTCTTACCGGATTAAAGGCCGCACATTTAATTCCCTTTGCCTGAAGCCCTTTGTAATATCTGGGGGGCAGTGTGCTGACACATCCCATATCATCATAAATCAACCTTACATCCACGCCCTGGGCCGCCTTTTCTTCCAGTACATCCAGAATTGCTCCCCACATACGACCTTCATGAATAATAAAATATTCCAGAAAGATGAAATGCTCTGCTTTCTTTAAATCATCCAGCATATCAATAAACATATCATCTCCCACGCCATAATACTGGGTTGTGGTATTTCTGTGAACCGGAAAACCGGCATAATCCCGGATATAGGCAGACTGATTGGAAACTCCCTGATTTTCATCATGCAATGCTGTTCTGGTTGTCTTGGTTTCCTTGAAATAATTGGAAATCTCTTTCATCACCTTTTCGGATTCCTGGGTCATTTTCTTGGCAACCCTAGATTGTCCAAACAACAGATAAATAATGACGCCAAAAACAGGAAGCGCCAGAATCAGAATAGTCCATGCCAGTTTATAGGACGGGTTGATTTTTTTATTTACAATCCACAGAACCAGAATCACACTGAGCAGATTCAGGATATTCATAATATGTCCGGAAAAAGCTCCAAGCCCCCAGAGCATGGCAAAAATCCAGATAAGTTGTAACAGTACAGCCGCTGCAGTAAGAAAGATTCTGCTGGAAATAAATTCAACTATTTTCTTCATATTTTTGTCTGTTTCACACTTTGTAAAAAAGCCTCTGGTATTGTCCAGAGGCCTTTACTGCACATTAATTATATTTACGTTTTCTAGCTGCTTCAGATTTTTTCTTACGACGAACGCTTGGTTTTTCGTAATGCTCTCTTTTACGGATTTCCTGCTGAATACCTGCTTTTGCACAGCTACGCTTGAAACGACGTAAAGCGCTATCTAAAGTCTCGTTCTCTTTGACGATTACATTTGACATAAGCTCACACCTAACCTCCCTCCAGCTGTAAATTGTGCATAATACAACTGTCTGGGTATTTTTATTGCACATCTGATATTATAGCAGATTTTTGGAGTTCGTCAACTATTTTAATTCATTTTTCTTAAAAAGTTTCATTATTTTATCTGGTCTGCCAAAATACCTGCTGCTGCTTCCAGTGCTTCCGGCACTTTTGCAGGGTTTTTGCCTCCTGCCTGAGCCATGTTCGGACGTCCGCCGCCGCCGCCGCCCACAATGGCAGCCATGCCTTTAATAAGATTTCCTGCATGAGCCCCTGCTTTCTGCGCCTGGTCTGTCACCATGGCAAGAAGGCTTACTTTTCCGCCTGCTACACTGGCAAGCACTACCACACCTTCGCCCAGTTTTTCTTTTAACTGGTCGCCCAGGTCACGAAGGCCGTTCATGTCCACATCCGTAAGGGATACAGCCAGAAGCTTCACTCCCTTAACTTCCTGTACCTGGTTCATCACATCACCAACCGCATCCTGAGCCATTTTTGCTTTCAGAGATTCGTTTTCACTGTGAAGCGCTTTCACTTCTGCCTGAAGGTGTGCAATTTTTTCTTCGATTTCTGCAGGTGAGGTTTTCAGCATTGCCGCAATCTCTGCCTGGCGTTTTTCGATTTCTTTATAATAAGCGAATACCCCTTCTCCGGTTAATGCTTCAATACGTCTTACGCCGGCTGCAATACCGCTTTCAGATACAATCTTAAAGGTTGTAATCACGCTGGTATTGGAAACATGGGTACCACCGCAAAGCTCCTTAGAGAAGTCTCCCATGGAAACCACGCGTACTTTTTCCCCGTATTTCTCACCAAACAGCGCCATTGCTCCTGTTTTCTTTGCGTCTTCTACGCTCATAATATCAGTAACAACCGGAAGGGCTGCCTGAATTTCAGCATTTACCATAGCTTCAACCTTCGCTATTTCTTCTGCCGTCATTGCCTGGAAATGAGCAAAATCAAAACGCAGTCTGTCAGGTGTTACCAGAGAACCTTTCTGTTCTACGTGGGAACCTAAGACAGTTTTCAAAGCTTTCTGCAGCAAGTGTGTTGCACTGTGATTCTTGCAGCAATTTGCTCTTCCTGTTTCGCATACTTTTAAGGTAACCACATCGCCTGTTTTCATCATGCCTTTTGTGAGAACACCTACATGTCCCACTTTTCCGCCTCTTAACTGAATGGTATCTTCTACCTTAAATTCCGCATCACCGCAGACAATGACGCCTTTGTCACCCTGCTGTCCACCCATGGTAGCATAGAATGGAGTCTGTTCTACAAAAACAGTACCTCTCTGGTCTTCGGTAAGGGCTTCTACGATTTCTTCTTCTGTGGTAAGTACGGTAACTTTAGAATCAAAAGTCAGATTTTCATAGCCTACAAACTCTGTGGTAACTGCTGCATCAATTTCATCATATACAGTTGCATCTGCTCCCATATAGTTTGTGACAGCTCTGGCTTCTCTGGCTTTCTTTCTCTGTTCATCCATGGCTTCCTGGAAGCCTTTTTCATCAATGGTATATCCTTTTTCTTCCAGAATTTCTTTTGTCAAATCCACCGGGAATCCATAGGTATCATATAATTTAAAAGCATCTTCTCCGGAAAGCTCTTTTCTGCCTTCCTGCTCCATAGCTGCTTCCATTTCGCCTAAAATGTGAAGTCCCTGGTCAATGGTCTTGTTAAACTGTTCTTCTTCTTTTGTCAAAACCTGGAAAATAAAGTCTTTCTTTTCTTCCAGTTCCGGGTAGCCATCTTTGGAACCTTCAATGACAACAGCGCTTAACTCTGCCAGGAATTTTCCTTCAATTCCAAGGAGACGTCCATGGCGGGCTGCACGGCGGATCAGACGGCGGAGCACATAGCCTCTTCCTTCGTTGGTAGGCATAATACCATCAGAAATCATAAAGGTAGCTGAACGGATATGGTCTGTAATCAAACGAATGGAAACATCCTTTGCCTCGTCTTTTTTATACTCTGTATGAGCCAGTTCGCAGACTTTGTTGCGAAGTGTACACAGGGTATCTACATCGAAAATAGAATCTACATCCTGAACAACAGAAGCCAGACGCTCCAGCCCCATACCAGTATCAATGTTTTTCTGTACTAATTCTGTGTAATGTCCTTCTCCATCATTTTCAAACTGGGTAAATACATTGTTCCAGATTTCCATGTAACGGTCACATTCACAGCCTACCGTACAATCCGGGCTTCCGCAGCCGTATTCCTCGCCACGGTCATAATAAATCTCAGAGCATGGACCACATGGGCCTGCACCGTGTTCCCAGAAGTTATCTGCCTTTCCGAAACGGAAGATACGCTCTGCCGGAATTCCCATTTCTTTGTTCCAGATTTCAAAGGCTTCTTCATCTTCCTCATAAATAGACGGATAAAGACGGTCTGCATCCAGTCCAACCACTTCTGTAAGGAATTCCCAGGACCAGGCAATAGCTTCCCGTTTGAAATAATCTCCAAAAGAGAAGTTACCAAGCATTTCAAAGAAAGTACCGTGGCGGGCTGTTTTTCCTACATTTTCAATATCACCGGTACGAATACATTTCTGGCAGGTAGTTACCCGGCGTCTTGGGGGAATTTCTGCTCCTGTAAAGTATGGTTTCAAAGGCGCCATACCAGAGTTGATTAAAAGCAGGCTCTTATCATTGTGCGGCACCAGTGAAAAGCTTTTCATAGCCAGATGTTCTTTGCTTTCGAAAAACTCTAAAAACATTTTTCTAAGTTCATTTACTCCGTATTTTTTCAAGGTTTTTCCCTCCTGATGGTATATCATTTTACGCCTGACAGGCAAAAGGAACATTATCTGCCTGCCAGACGGCATAATCATTGGTTTTTATCATAGCACAGGATTTCTCCTATTTCAAGACAAATCCTCATTCCTGCGCCCAGAGGCAGGTCTTTTTCTGCCACATGCTGTCTTCTGTTGTCTGCGTTGTTCCTCTTTTTTTCTCACACATTCCATATCTATTTCATAAATGGTGTTTTCTTCTTCCACCAGCTTTGTTCTGCGTTGTTCCATACTATTTTCCTCTCTTTCTCTATTATTCTATGAACAGCCGGGGCAAAAGGTCATAAACAGCATCTCCCTTGCATATAGTGTAAAAATTCAGTTTACAGGGAGGTCCTTCTATGGATTCCCAGTCTTTTTTAGACGAAATGATCGAAGAAGACTCTGTTCAGATTTTAAAGGCAGCCCTGCCTTATCTTCCGGCTTCCGGCCAATCCTTTGTCTCTATTTTTGCAAAAGTTCTGGAGCTTCAGAATACCATCCGTCTCTTTACAGGCGCAAAAGACCGGATGCAGCTGTGCGCCCAGTCCCAGGAAAAGGCCGACCCTCTGGAAATGCTCACTGCCTGCAGCAGCGTCTGCCACGGCGCTGCAAAAGAGCGCCTGGACAGTCTTATCAGCGCCATTGCCATGATACAAATGTTTGAATTATCCCAGAATCAGGAAAGGAGCCAGCCGCCTTATGAATAACCCCAGAAATCCTTCTATGCAGAAAAAAAACATCCAGGAAGGGGAAACCTCCTGGATGAACCATCCCAATCTTGCAGGTATTGATATGTCAAAGCTTGCTCTGCTAAACTCTCTTGCCGGACAGGGCGCTGGGAAAACGCCCAACGAACTCCTTCCCTTCCTCATGTCTGCTGTCTCCAAAGGGAAATCCAAAGGCATGCAATTTACTTCTCAGGAAATAGAGCGCATTATCCAGGTACTGAAGGTTGGAAAATCGCCGGAAGAGGTACAGCGTATGGAACGTATTATTCAAATGATGAAGCTCATGGGCTAACCGCTATTTTCCTTCTTTTTGCTGGAAATTTTCCAGGATGCACTCCCGCAGCAGTGCCAGAGCATGGGTAACCGCCTGTTCTCTGATACTGCTTCGGTCTCCCTGAAAATGGTGTTCCTGTACCACGGTTTTCCCTTTGAAGCTGCAGCCAATGAAAACCGTTCCTACAGGAGCATTTTCTCCCCCATCCGGTCCGGCAAACCCGGTAACAGAAAGCGCCGCATCTGATCCTGTGGCAAAAGCGCCTCCCTTTGCCATTTCTTTGGCGCATTTTTCACTGACTGCCCCATGTTTTTTCAAGGTACTCTTTTTTACCATGGCATAGCGTTTTTTTGCCTTATTGGAATAGGTCACAAATCCCTGCTTAAACACAGAAGATGCTCCCGGAACATCTACGATTCTGGCAGACAGGGCGCCTCCTGTACAGGACTCCACCGTTGTTACTGTAAGCCCCTGATTCTGCAAAAGCTCTACTACCACATTTTCCAGATGTTTATCCGGCTCTGTAGTATAAATGCTGGCTCCAAAGCGCAGCTTCAGTTCCCGAATCAGAGCTTTCCGCTCTTTTCTGGTCTCCTTGTCTTCCCCTTGGGAGGAAATCTGTAAATGCACTTCTCCCGGCAGAGTCTTCATGGTAAGGGTAAGATTTCCCTCTGCTTTCATCAAATCTTCAATCTGGGATCTCACCTGTTCTTCCTTAACTGCGCACAGCTTCATGATTTCTGTCATTTTCTTCACTTCCTTTTAATCCTGCATACTCAGTACACTCTTGTTCTTCACAATATAATCAATGAGAGAAATGATAGTAAGTGCTACTGCAATCACTACAAACAGAGTAATGGCTCCCTGGAATACTGCATTGTCCAGATTCATAATCATAAGAATAATCATAATCATCTGGGAAACTGTTTTAAATTTTCCCCAGTAGCTGGCAGCTATGACTATGCCATTGTCTGCCGCAATCAAACGAAATCCGCTGATAATAAATTCTCTGGCAATGATAATAATGGTAATCCACGCCGCAAGCTGTCCGGTTGCAGTAAAACAAATAAGAGCAGAGCATACCAGCAGTTTATCTGCCAATGGGTCCATAAATTTTCCAAAATTGGTGACCAGATGATATTTTCTGGCCAGATATCCATCCAGAGTGTCGGTAAGGCTGGCAATAACAAAAATAGCCAGGGCAATCCACTTATCTGCGCTTCCGGTAATGTCATACATTAAAAAAGCAACAAAAAAAGGAATCATAATAATTCTTGCTATGGTAAGTTTATTCGGTGTATTCATCTTCTAATTCTCCTATCAAATCATATTCCAGAGCTCCCGTCACATGAACTCTGGCAAAATCTCCTGACATCAACTCTCTGTCTGTATTCACGAAAATATACCCATCCACATTTGGAGCATCTCCATAGGTGCGGGCAACATAAGCATTTTCATCTGCTACCTTGCCTTCAATCATAACCTCCACTACAGAGCCGATTTTTGCATTTCCCTTATCCAGAGAAATCTCCTGCTGAAGTTCCATAAGTTCTGCCTGACGGTCCAGTTTCACTTCCTCATCTATCTGATCCTGCATTTTCGCAGCCGGAGTATCTTCCTCAGGGGAATAGGTAAACACTCCAAGGCGGTCAAATTCCATGGTGTCAATAAACTCCATTAATTCCTCATGGTCTTCCTGGGTTTCTCCCGGAAATCCGGTAATCAGAGTAGTTCTTAACAGAATATCGGGGATTTCCTTTCTAAGAGTTTCTACAATATCCACTAACTCCTGTTTGGTGGTTCTTCTTCCCATTTTCTTCAGAATCTTATCACTGCAGTGCTGAATGGGCAAATCCAGGTAGTGACATATTTTCGGCTCTTCCTTCATCGTCTGAATCAGTTCCGGATAGATTTCCTCCGGGTAACAGTACAAAATGCGAACCCACTGAATTCCTGAAATTTTGCACAGTTTTTTCAGCAAAATATGCAGACTTTTCTCCCCGTATAAGTCTTTTCCATAAACCGTGGTCTCCTGGGCCACCAGTATCAGCTCCCGCACGCCCTGATCTGCCAGATACTGAGCCTGCTCCAAAAGCTGCTCCATGGGAACACTTCGAAAGCTGCCACGCAGCTTTGGAATAATGCAGTAGGTGCAATGCTTATCACAGCCTTCTGCAATTTTCAGATATTCAAAATATCCTCCTGTGGTCACTACTCTTTTTTTGCTGTTTTTTGGAAGGCTGTTAATATCCTTAAATTTCAGAAAACTTTCTCCCTCAAAAATATGATCCAAAGCAGCCAAAATCTCATCATAGCTGGCAGTTCCCAGCACTCCGTCAACCTCCGGAATCTCCTGTACAATTTCTTCTTTATAACGCTGTGCCAGACATCCGGTGACCAGAAGTGCCTTCAGACTGCCTGTTTCCTTATATTTTGCCATTTCTAAAATGGTATTGACACTTTCTTCCTTTGCATCATGGATAAACGCACAGGTATTAATCACAATGACTTCTGCTTCTGTTTCATCATTGGTAATCTCATAGCCGCGTTCCACCAGCATACCAAGCATTTCCTCAGAGTCTGCCAGGTTTTTATCGCACCCAAGAGAAATAAACAATACTTTTTTCATGTATCCTCCTATTTTTCACAGATGGTAGAAAGGACTACCTGCATCTACTGCCGGCAGCCCTCTGCACCCTATTCCTGTTCTTCTGTTGTTTCTTCTTCCTCTGGAAGAATGTTTACTTTTCCTTTGTAGATTTCCTCCACAGCAGTAGAAAGTGGTTTTTTTCCATCTGTGCGAACCATAGCCTCTTTTCCGGCAATCAGTTGTCTGGCTCTTTTGCTGGTTGCCAGAACAACAGAGTAACGGCTGGTTACTAATGGTTCGTCTTCCATTTCTGCTCCTTCGTTAATTGCTTCCATTAATTCTGTGTAAGATGGATGTATCATTCTTCTTCTCCTTTCTCAAATACAGCGATTTCCTCTGTGATCTCTTTAATGAAGTCCCTGCGGTTTTTCACTGTCTCGTGCTGACTCTGGATAATTGCATGCATCTTGTCAACACATTCTTCAATCTGATCATTAATCAATATATAATCATACTCAGACATACCTTCCGCTTCTTCGGAGGCTCTTCTGAGTCTTGATTCAATTACGTCCATGGTTTCTGTTCCACGGTTTACCAGACGGCGTTTCAGTTCTTCTGCTGTAGGCGGCGTCACAAACAGCAGCAGGGTATCCGGAAGTTTTTTCTTCACTTTTAAAGCTCCCTGGATCTCAATTTCCAGAATTACATCTTTTCCTGCGTTTAGCTGCTTCTCCACATAGGCCTTTGGCGTACCGTAATAATTCTCTACATACTGGGCGTATTCAATCAGCGCGTCCTGTAAAATCAGTTCTTCAAACTCCTGTTTGGTATGGAAAAAATATTCTCTTCCGTGTTCCTCTCCCGGTCTCGGCGCTCTGGTGGTAGCTGAAACAGACAATGCATAATTGTCATATTTTTCCATAAGGCGCTTCATAAGCGTTCCTTTTCCAGCACCGGAGAATCCGGAAACAACTACTAAAATTCCTTTCTCAGCCATCATATTCCCCTTTTGTCTCATTTTCTGTAAAAACTCCAAACCGTTTCGCTATGGTTTCCGGCTGCAGTGCAGACAGAACCAGCATATCTCCGTCTGTTACCAGAACAGCTTTGGTTTTCCTTCCCTGGGTGGCATCTACCGCCCTTCCGGACTCCTTGGCAGCCTGAACCAGACGCTTAATGGGCGCTGCATCCGGGCTCACCACTGCTACAACCTTATCCATATTTACAACGTTTCCAAATCCGATATTTAATAGCTTTGCCACTGCCTGATCCTTCTTCCCTGCTTATTCAATGTTTTGAATCTGCTCACGGATTTTCTCTATCTCTGTTTTTAAATCGATAGCAAGATTGGAGGTTTCCAGGTCATTTGCTTTTGATAAAATGGTATTTGCCTCCCGGTTCATTTCCTGAGCAATAAAATCCAGCTTTCTGCCAATGCCTTCCTTTTCAGTCAAAACCTGTTCCATATGGTGGATATGACTTCTTAATCGGACAGTTTCCTCATCTGTGCAGATCTTATCTGCAAATAATATGACTTCTGCCGCAATCCGGCTTTCTTCCATCTGGGTATCTGCCAGGAGCTCTTTTACTTTTGTCTCCAGCTTCTCCCTGTATTCTCTTAGAATCTCCGGTGAACGGTTTTCTACCTGCTGCACCTTTTCCTCCATGCCATGGAGCTTCTCCAGTATATCCTGGCGAAGATGCGCGCCTTCCTTAGTTCTGGTTTCTACAAACTGTATGGCAGCCCTGCGGATGGTCTCCTCCAGAAAACTCCAGAGCTCCTTCTCATCCTGGGTCTGTTCTTCCATGGTAAAGACCTCCGGATAACGGGAAAGTTCCGCCGCACTGATTTTGCTGTCCAGATGAAAGGTATCTCCAATCTGTCTTAAATACTCCAGATACTGTCCTGCAATCTCCTGGTTGTATTTCACAGAAACCCTGCTCTGGGTATAATCCTCATAGGTAACAAACAAATCCACCTTGCCTCTCTGGATATATTCCTTCAGCAAAGTCCGGATTGCCGCCTCAAAAACACTGAGTTTCTTTGGCATTCTCATGTTAATATCCAGATAACGGTGGTTTACGGATTTCATCTCCACTGTAATCTTTTTTTCTTCATCCAATAGCTCTGCTCTGCCAAAGCCGGTCATGCTTTTCATCATGTTTAAAACTCTTTCTTATGTCTTTTATTTACCATAAGGCATAAACATACATGATTATTATAATTCAATCCCTGATACCCGTCAAATACTTTTTGCCTGTAGAGAAAATTTGTGCTAAAATAAAACGAGTTCTCATTCCCAAAACATTGAAAAAGGAGAAAATTATGGCATTTGACGGAATTACCATAGCAAACATGGTAAAAGAATTTCAGGAAACCATCGTGGGAGGAAAAATCAACAAAATTGCCCAGCCCGAACCGGATGAGCTTTTGATTACCATAAAAAATAATAAAACTCAGTACCGGCTTTTGATTTCTGCCAGTGCATCCCTCCCTCTGATTTATTTTACAGACAAAAATAAAACCAGCCCTTTAACAGCGCCAAACTTTTGTATGCTTCTTCGGAAACATATTGGAAGCGGACGCATTACTGCTGTGACCCAGCCGGATATGGAACGGGCTATTGAATTTCGCATTGAACACTTAAATGAACTAGGTGACCTGTGTTTTAAAACCCTGGTGGTGGAAATCATGGGCAAACACAGTAACATTATTTTCTTAAATGAAGAGCGGATGATTCTGGACAGTATTAAACATGTATCCTGTAATGTAAGCTCTGTGCGGGAAGTGCTTCCGGGAAGAAATTATTTCCTGCCCAAAACCCAGGATAAATACAATCCTCTTACTGTATCGGAACAGGAATTTTTTGATACAGTCTATACAAAACCAGTTCCTGTGGCAAAGGGAATTTATACCTCTCTTACAGGAATCAGCCCCTGTATTGCAGAGGAAATCTGTTTCCGGGCATCCATTGACGGCAGCGCTTCCTGCCAGTCCTTAGACCAGCCTGCCAAAAAACATTTGTACCACACCTTTGCCAGAACCATGGAAGAAATCTCCCACGGGGAATTTCAGCCAAACATTGTGTATACCAAAGACCAGGAGCCTGTAGAATACGGCGGCATTGCCCTGACTAAATATCAGGGGTTCCCGGTAAAACATTTTGATTCTATGTCTCAGGTATTGGAGCAGTATTATGCGGAAAAAGATAAAATCACCCGAATCCGCCAGAAGTCCTCAGACCTTCGGCGCATTGTCCAGACTGCACTGGAACGGAACCGGAAGAAATTCGACCTCCAGACCAGACAGATGAAAGATACAGAAAAGATGGAGAAATACAAGGTTTATGGGGAATTAATCAATACCTATGGCTACAATCTGGAAAGTGGATGTAAGTCCTTCCAGGCTTTGAATTACTACACAAATGAAGAAATCACCATTCCTCTGGACCCTACCCTGACGCCTCAGGAAAACGCAAAAAAATATTTTGACCGCTATAACAAACTAAAACGTACTGCTCAAGCTTTGGAGGAACAGCTTCAGGATACAGAAGAAGAAATCCAGCATTTGGAATCTATCAGCACAGCCCTGGATATTGCTCTTTTAGAAAGTGATTTGTCCCAGATTAAGGAAGAGCTGCAGGAATATGGCTATATTAAAAAGCATTCTGTGGGAAAGAAAAAAGCTCTGGCAAAATCAAAACCATTGCACTATATTTCCAGCGACGGATATGATATCTATGTAGGAAAAAACAATTATCAGAACGAAGAGCTGACCTTTAAATTTGCCACTGGCAATGACTGGTGGTTCCACGCAAAAAAAATGGCAGGCTCTCATGTGATTGTAAAAAGCAGAAATGAAGAGCTGCCTGACAGAACCTTTGAAGAAGCAGGCCGACTGGCTGCCTATTATTCCAGCGGACGAACTGCCCCAAAGGTAGAAATTGACTATATTCAGAAAAAACATGTAAAGAAACCAAACGGTTCCAAACCAGGATTTGTGGTGTATTACACCAACTATTCCCTTATGATTGAGCCGGATATCTCCGGGCTGAAGCTTCTGAGTGAATAAGGAAAAGGGGCACCCCCTTTCCTTAAATTCCTTTTCGGTAAAGCATATAAGAATATAAATAAGGCACAACAAGCAGCAGAGCAATGGTTATTCCCATAACCGGAAGCACAAGATTCTGTGGCAAAAACGCCATGGCTATCATTGCAATTCCTGCTGCAATCCACAAAAAGGCAGCTACATGATGGGTCCGTCTCCAGTTTTCATCACTGTTAAGGGCCCAGGGTGTCTTAATTCCTGTGGTATAACTTCTTCTTGTTTTTGGAAAATAATTTCCCATTGCCACAAATAAGATTCCAATTAAAACAGGTATCACTCTGCTGATGGGAATCTCATATCCCATGCCCCATAAAATTGTCATAGGAATAATCACCACAGACATTACCGGAATCATCCATTTTCCCAAAACTTTCATCATGCTTCCAATATTCTGTCTCTTTGGATCCGTATTCATACCAAAATGTACCAATGCGTTAATCAAGGCAAAAAGCAAAGGCATGCCAAACACAGTAAATTCTTTTGGCATATACTGTCCTACAGTACCGTCTGAATACCATTTCGTAGGAATTTCCAGGGGCAATTTCTTGTACACCAGCAGTCCGAAAACCAGCGGCAGCAAGCATATAATGGTTGAAATAAGAAATTCTTTACTTGTCTTCTTCATGATTCTTCCCTCCAAACTGTGATAACCACAACATTACTTCTTCAAATACTGAAATATTAATTTCATAAAACACAAAATTTTTGTACTTTGATTCCAGAATCAAATGTGCCTTTTTTAATTGTGACAAATGATAAGAGACCGTTGCCTGAGTCATATCAAACTCCCTGGCAATATCCCCTGCGGACTTTTTTCCGTCTTTTAACAGCACCAAAATCTGTCTTCTCACCGGATCCGAAAGTGCCTTAAAGGTTTCTGCAAATCCCAAAACATCCACTCCTTTCAAAATTCTATTTAGAAATATTTCTAAATAGATAATAGCACAGTTATGTACAAAAGGCAACATCTATTTAGAAAATATTCTAAATAGATGTTGCCCAAACATTCGCTGTCCTAGTCATGATAATGTCCTCGACAGGATAAAATTTCTAATATTGTAATGCGATACACTAATCTGTTTGTATCATCAATTCTTCTGCTCCAAAAGCCACTTAATTCACCTTTTAATGGTTCTAGTTTTCCAATTCCTGTAAACTTATTACGTTCCACATCTTTTAACAGTGCATTAATACGTTTTAACGTTTTTTTGTCTTGTGTTTGCCAATACAGGTAATCTTCCCATGCTTCGTCAAACCATATTTTTCTCATTCATCCTCTGCCTCAATCAACTCATGCTCTATACCGTTTCCGGCATTTAAAGCATTTACCCCACGTTGCAAATGCGCCATATTACTGTCTGAATAAAAAGGGTCCACAGAAACTTCAAAAGGTATCCGTTTTTCTCTTCCGACTTTTTTTGCAAAAATGGTAAATGCTGCACTCATAGAAAGCCCCAACTCTGAGCAAACTTCCTCCATTCTTTTCTTCACATCCGCATCTAAACGGAAATTTACATTTACTGCCTGTGCCATATATAACACCCCTTTCTCTATAAACAGTATACGCAAAGATAAAGAAAAATACAAGTATTTTTCTTTATCTCCACATCATAAGCGCAAAGCAAAATATTCCACTATAATATAGACTCAGTGCCAGGTAATCCGCCGGCTTAGATAGTTTCTTAAAAAATCCTTTCCCTACCATCATATCCGAAATGCTAAACAGCACAGCCCCAATTCCCGCAAAAAGATATCGGCTCCCCAACTGTCCCGGAAGCATCACTGCTATAGACGTCATTCCCATGAGAATTCCCGGATACAATGTCATGAGATACAGCGTGGGATTTTTCTTTCCAAGCTGCAATTCCCTGCGAAACAAGAAAAGCGTCATCCCCCAAAGCACCAACCATAAAACCACTGTTTTCCAGTTTACCGCCGCCCTTTTCAGAAACCAGAAAACCAAAACTCCATGTCCTATTCCAAATACTGCCATTCCTATAAAAAACTGCACTTCCAAAAGAGCATCTGCAAAAAGGAAGAAAATCAATGCCGTCAAAAGCCATATTTTTTCCATCCCCTGTTGATTTCCCGCAAATCTGATCCCTAAAATTCCTGTGCATACTACCATCCAGGTGCAGAGACATTTTGGCACAATATTCCAGGGCTTTTTGTCCCATTCTTTCAATTTAAAGTGCATGCTCATGCATCCAAGCATCACCGGAATACAAATAACACACCATAACCACAGCTTCATACTTCACCTCCAAAAACCTCATAGGCAGTGTAAACCTCCTCTAAATGATACCCAAGTTTCTTTGCCAGTGCCGCTGACTCCAGGTTATGCGCATCCCAGTTTGGATACCAGCCGCGCTTTAAACACTCCAAAATCAACCTGGAGCAGCAAGCATAGGCAAGCCCCTGCCTTCTCCAATCTTCTCTGGTGTCCACTTCAATCTCAATTCCTTTAGAATAACTAGAATAAGAACTGGCTCCTGCCAGAATTTCTCCGTCTTTTACTGCCAGAACTCCCAGTCCCAGCTTTTTAAAAACAACGAAATCCTCATACAATGCGGTAAAATCCCTGCTCCATTCCTGTTCTCTTGACAAATAAAAAAGTGCCTCATCCATACAGACAAGAGTAACTCCCTCTGGAATAGATGCAGCTGCTTTTTCTAAAATTTCCCGCAGAAAAATACCGGATTCTTTTTTCATCCTGTACCTAGTAATCTTCCGACATCTTGTTCCATAGTATTGTTCTATCATCCCTTCCCACTCTGCATCCTGTGGAACCAGAATACGATAGGTTTCCCTGGATTCTTTTGGCCAGTAAGCTATCAAAACCTCATCAGGTTTTCCTGCAAAAAAGGTAAAGTCCCCCAGTACCGCCATTGCAGAATCCAGTCTTTCCCCTTCTTTTCCATACACTTTTCCCATGATTTTTTCACAGCAGGAACGAACCATGGTTTTCCGCGTATTTCCAAAAACACGCTCCAAAATTTCCTGGTTTTCTATCACTACAACAGCCTGTTTTTCTTGCTTCATGTCTTCTAAAATTCCCCTTTATGTTTCTCAAAAAACTCCCGATACACTCTCACATTTTCCAGTTCTGTCCAGCGTTTCACATCCACAGGGTCTTCATCCAGGTCATAAATTTTGGCGCCTTTGATTGCCAGAAGGAAGGGAGAATGGGTGGATATAAAAAACTGACATCCAAAGAAACGGGCAGAATCTTCCAGAAACCTGGCAAGTTCTATCTGTTTTTGCGGAGAAAGACTGTTTTCCGGCTCATCCAGAATGTAAAGCCCGTCTTCTTCAATCTGCTCGCTAAAATAACGGTATGCGCTCTCTCCATTAGAATATTCCCGCACATTATCCATCAGGGATTTCCGTACAAACTGAGACTGTGTATTCCTTCTGGATAAATTGACCTGCTTTAATCTGTCATAATCTGCCATGGAACGGAACTTAAAATCCGAATATTTTGCATCCAGATATTCCTGAAATAATTCCTCTCGTTTTACATCAATTCCCTGATTTAATTGTCGGATATTCAGCATATAATCAAACACATCATCACTGGTAATAATCTTGATTTCTCCTGGACGCCGGATGCCATATTCCACCTCACACAAATCCAGATAGTCTCCGTAAAAATTGCTTTTATTATATAAAGTTTCTCTCTTTGCCTTTATTTTTTCTGCCACTACATTTAAAGCAGTAGACTTTCCGGAACTATTTCCCCCATAAAGAATGGTAATGGGTTCAAAGTCAATCTGCCGAAAATGATGTTTGGTTAAAATCTGAAACGGATAAAAAGAATCATAGCAATTCCTTTTTATCCTCATGGCAAAATCCCATTCCATGTCCTCATCAGGAAACCGAAAACATTGAATATATTTCTGTTCCATAGCCCTTTCTCCCTTTGGTAATTTCTTATTTTGTCTTATAGATTTCCTCCATGCTGTCTAATTCTTCCGCCAGCCGTTCTTCAAAAGGCGTCTCACCTTTGCTAAGCTCCATCACATCGAATTCACCATAATAAACCTGGTCAATCTCTTCTGTTTTTCCCAGGAACATACGGTCAAACTTTTCTTTTTCTGAGGATATATGCGGCTTAATATATCTTGTCCATGGATTATCATAATAATAAAAACATACCACGTTACATGCCTTCCCGTCCTTTTCTACGGATATAGGATTGATTCCTACTGTACCATCGAAATCATCTCCCGTATACTCCACATACAGATTTCCATCCTCTTCTTTTAAAGAGAACGTACTGCTGTCATAGGGAATATACAGTTCCGGAAGTACCAGCCCGCTGTAAATTCCTGCCAGGACTCCAAGAGTTGCCAGGACAGATAAACCTCCTATTTTTACCTTCTTTGTCAACCATTTATTTTTCCATGTTTTCAATGCGGCCTGATCCAGCTTCCAGACATTTTCATGAACCGGCAGCACAACGCTTTTTTTCATCATTTCCGCTTCTTTTCTACAGTCTTCACAGGTAAAAAGGTGTTCCTCTACCAGCTCTTTTGTCTCTTCGCACACTGCCTCATCTACATAAAGCGGAAGTATATCTCTGATAATGTTACAACTGATTTCTTTCATGTTCTAAACCCTCCATATACGCTATAATCTGTTTTTTCCCTCGGTAAAAAGTGACTCTGGCCCAACCGGCGCTTTTTCCAAAAATAGCGCCAATCTTCTCAAATGGCAGCTCCCCAAAAACTCTAAGATTAAACACTTCCTTATAGGGTTCTTCCATTTGGTGAAGAAATTTGTGAATGAGAAAAGCGGTTTCTTCCTCTGCCAGACGTTCTTCTATACAGGGAAAATCATCTGTACAGTTCTTCGGCAGTTCGTATTCCACATAGTGCTTTTGCTGTCTGCAATGGGTATAAAAGCTATTTTTTGCAATGGTAAAAAGCCAGGCTCTAATATCTTTTTTCCCATCATAAGAATCAATGGCTTTTAATGCTTTGGTAAAGGTTTCCTGTGTAATCTCCTCTGCAAGCCCCTCTTGTGTGGTCAGACTCCTTACATACAAAAACACATCCTTAAAATACTCCCTGTAGATTTGTTCAAAATCCACGCTTCCTTCACCCCCTTTCACTTTAATAACGTATCAGGGTTTAAAACGTTACAATCCTTTTCATATTTCTAAAATAATGTTCAGCTTTCCCTCCTCATACTTTGCGTAAATCCTGCCGCCCATTTTTTCTGTAAGCGTTTTTGCAATGGACAGCCCCAGTCCTGTAGTATTTTTTCCGGTTTCTACTGTATAAAAACGGTCAAATAGCCGTTCCAGCATAACCGGCGTTAATTCATCTGCTGTATTTGAAAAAGTAAAAACCCCCTCCCGGCCTAACGTCACATGAAAATCTCCGCTGCTATATTTCAGAGCATTATAAATAATATTATCCAGCACTCTGCGCAGTGCTGTTTCTTCTAACATTCTGCATACTTTTTCTTCGGGAATCAGGATTTCCGGTTCTATTTTCCTGGCAGCAAAAGCGCCATAACTTCCCAGCAAAGCTTCTTCTAAAACCTGATTCAATACCACTTCTTTTTTCTCTTCCTCCTCTTCTGTCACAATCACAGAATATCGGAAAAGTTCTTCTGTAAGACGTTTTAAGGCATCTGCCCGGTTATGAATCTGCTTCAAATATTGCCCAACTTCTTCTGATACCTCCTCCTCTTCTAAAAGTTCCAGATATCCATAAACTGCAGTCAAAGGAGTCCTCAAATCATGAGAAATATTAGTGACTGCCTCCTTTAATTCCCGATCTCCCTGAAGGTATTTCAGTCTTTGTTTTCGTAATTCTTTCAGTTCCTCATTCATTTCAGCAGCTAATTTCTTAACATAAGTATCACCAAAGGATAGATAAATCAGATGATTGGTATCTTCCTGCAGACGCTCTCTGAATTCTGTGGATAGCTCTTTCAGACTTCTGTGAAGAACCAAAAGTTTCCCCCATAACAGAAAAATAAAAATCAAAAAAACCACACACAAAATCCAGGGAATCATCTGCACCACCTCCTATTTCATATCTTTTCTTTTAAATATCAAAATCCCTATTCCGGTTGTAACAAGAAGCACACCGGCAGAACAAAGCATCATTTCTGCCGGATTCGTAAGAAAGTCCAAATTAGAAATCTGGCTGGTCTGCCCTGGAAGATTCACATTATGAATTACCAGCAGAATCTGCCTCTTTATACCTCCAATATATCTGGGATTTGGTCCCTCCTCCACCAGAGTCGGCACTCCGTTTTCATCCACAGCTGCATAAGAATACTGTATCTTTTCTTCATGAAGTCTGGACTCTAAAAGAGAGGATGGAAACGTCATAAGCAGGAAAAGAGCCAGACAAAGGACTGCAGAAACAGCCCGCTCGTGCACTGCCATAACCACCATAACAAACAGGCCTGTAAAGGCAGCAATTACCAGAAAACAGACAGCAGTTAAAAGAAAAACCTCCTGGGGTTTTCTCTCAAACATGCCGAATAATGGAATTCCTATCAACGCAGTTCCACCCAGCATTGCCGCCAGAATAATCAGGATTCCTGATATACAAACCAGCCATCCGGACAGGTAAATCTGTTCTCTTTTATACCCTGCACTGATTTTATTCCGAATCGTGCCATAGCTAAAATCTGCTCCCAAAAACAAGCTGACAAAAGCAGCGCTTAGCAGTCCCATCAGCGGAATATTATTAAAAAACACCTCATCCAGTGGTTTCGGATCCTGATAAACCTGCAAATAATGATAGTCTCCCAAAGTCGTAGCCAGACACATAAAAATTCCCGCTGCAAAGCATCCCCAGAATGCTTTGCTTTTCCATAGTCTCATAAAATCTGTTGCCAGAAGGTTACGCATGTTTTTCACCTCCTATCAGATTCATGTAATAATTTTCCAGACTCTCATCCTGTTCCTTTACAGACAGAATTTCGCATCCCACTTTGGAAAGCTCTCCTGCCAGTTTTGAAATACGAATCTCCCCATAAATCTCTGCTTCCGTCCCCGAAGAAATACGGTATTCTATTCCCTCTGCATCTAAAACTCTACAGAGCGCTTTCGTATCTGTCACCGAAAAATGAGTGGACTTCTGACAGTTCTTTTCCAGCTCTTTTGCACTGATTTCTTTCAAAATAGTTCCCTGCTCAATAAATCCAAAGCAGGTAGCCACCTTTGCCAGCTCATCTAAAATATGACTGGAAATCAGCACTGTAATTTGCTGCTGCTGATTCAACTTTAAAATCAATTCTCTGATTTCTACAATCCCCTGTGGGTCTAACCCATTCATAGGCTCATCCAGCACCAGAAAATCCGGATTTCCACAAAGCGCCATGGCAATTCCCAATCTCTGTTTCATGCCAAGAGAAAAATTTTTCACTTTTTTCTTACCTGTATCTGCCAGTCCTACCTGTTCCAGCAATTCCTGGGTTCCCTGAAAGGATGGCAGCCCAAGCATCCGATACTGCATTTTCAGGTTTTCTACTGCTGTCATATCCATATACAGCGAAGGATTCTCAATGACAGCTCCCATACGCCGCCGCATTTTACTCATCCCTGAGTCTGTATATGGCACTCCATACAAAGTATAGCTGCCGGAATCTGGTCTTTGCAATCCTGTCATAAGACGAATCATTGTGGTCTTTCCTGCTCCGTTTTTCCCTACAAATCCATAGATTGCACCTTTTGGGATATGCATGGAGCATCCATTTAAAGCTTTTAAATGCTTATACTGTTTGCAGATTTTTTCTGCTACAAAACAATATTCCATTGTTTTTGCCTCCTTATGTTTGATACCCTTATTCTACAAACAAACCGTAAAGATTCTGGTAAAGAAAACAGTAAAGATTTCGTCTAATTTTCCGTTTTTTCACAGGTCAGCCGAAAGCCAATTCCCCACACTGATTCAATATATTCTTTGTCTCCTGCCTGTCCTAATTTTCTCCGCAGATTGCTGATGTGCTGTTTCAGGGAACTATCTGTACAATCTGGTGTGTCCCTGGAAATTTCTTCTAAAATCACAGATTTTGCAATCACCTGCTCCGGATTCTGCATCAAAAATTTTAAAATTGCATACTCTGTTCTGGTAAGTTTTATTTCTTGTTTTCCCACCCAGACCTGATGTGTATCTGTATTCATGGACAGGCTTCCTGCCTCCAGACGGTTCGTCCTTCCTGGCTTTTCCTGCTTTCTTAGCTGAACCTGGATTCTTGCCAGTAATTCCTTCATTTCAAAGGGTTTCGTCACATAGTCCGCAGCACCTTTTAAAAGCAGTTGTACCTTGTCATCCACACCAGCCTTTGCACTTACTACAATAACCGGAATGCCCTGTATCTTAGGCAAAAGCTCCTCTCCGGACAGCCCCGGAAGCATTAAATCCAAAAGAACCAAATCCGGGTTTTCTTTTTCCAAAAGATAAACCGCCTCTGTCCCTGAATAAGCACGAAGGACACGGTATCCTTCTTTTTTTAATGTTTTTTCCAAAATAGCACCTATGTGCAGGTCATCTTCAATGATTGCAATAGTTTTCATATAAGCTCCTTCAGTTTTATCAAAATCCGTGTCAAAAACTCTCCTTCATCCTGTATCACCAAATCATTCATTCCCATTTCATAAGCATAACCTTCCAACTCTAAATGATGTTCCCTTGCATATTGCAACATTTTTTCGTACACCAGCGGAATCTCTTCCCATGCTCCCTTCACACAGCCACACAAATACTGTCCTCCTGGTCTTAAAAAGACATCTTTTCTTTTTCTGTTATCCAGGGCAATGGTGAAAAATCCATCATACTGTTCCCATGCTCCTTTTCTCACTTTATCTATGGAAATATAGCTTCCAATTCCTACTCTGCACTGCTGCATTCCCCAGGTTTCTTTTGCGTAGGAAAACACCCTGGCCATATCTTCTTCCTGGGATAAAAATGGAATTTTAAGTAATCTTTCCTGTTTACATTGTGTAACATAAATTCCTTTTTCCAGTTCTTTGCTGCTTAATAAAAGATCTTCTTTTTTTCTTTCCAACAGTTGTTTTGTCTGTTTTAAACGGTCCATGTTTTGCTGAATTTCTAAGATTTTTTCATCTGCAATTTTCAAAAAATCCTCTGAATTGGGGTGATTTATATAAGTTTTTATTTCCTCAATGCTCATGTTTAAATCCTTAAACATACGGATGTATTCAAATTCTAAACTCTGTGAACTATCATAATAACGGTATCCGTTTTCCCCCTTGGTGCCAGGAGAAAACAAACCAATGGTATCATAATAATGCAAGGTTCTTTTATTTACTCCATGAAGTTTTGCAAACTGCGCTGTGGTCAGTTTTACATTTTTTACATTCAATCAGCTCTCCTCCCAAGCTGCCAGAAAGCTACCGCACTGGCTGCTGCTACATTTAAAGAGTCCACGCCATGAGACATAGGAATTTTCACTGTATAATCGCAATCCGCAATGGTTGTTTGTGCCAGGCCTTCCCCTTCTGTCCCAAGAATCACTGCCAGCCTTTCCTCCTTCATAAGTCTTTTGTCATCAATACTGACGGAAGCTTCACATAGCGCCATGGCTGCTGTACGAAATCCCAGTTTCTTTAAAACCCCAAGGCCTTCCCCTGGCCAGGAAAGGTTTTTGGGAACTTTTGTCCATGGTATCTGAAATACGGTTCCCATACTCACTCTGGCTGCCCTGCGATAGAGTGGGTCACTGCAGCCTCTGGTAAGAAGCACTGCATCCATATGAAGCGCTGCTGCAGAACGAAAAATAGCACCCACGTTCGTAGGATTGACTACCTCTTCCAAAACCGCAATCCGCTTTGCTCCCCTGCAAATTTCTTCAATGGAAGGAAGGGGCGGGCGGCGCATAGCGCAGAGCATTCCTCTGGTAAGTGGAAAACCTGTAAGGTTAGACAAAAGTGAAAAAGTCCCTGTAAAGACAGGAATCTGTCCGCATCTTTCCAACACTTCCTTTGCTTCTCCTTCTATCTGCTTCTCCTCCACCAAAGCAGAAATCGGTAAACATCCCGCGTCCAGCGCCCGGGCAATCACCTTGGGACTCTCTGCAATAAAAATCCCTTCTTTCGGCTCATAATATCTCAAAAGCTGAACCTCTGAAAGCCTGGCATAGCAATCTAATTGGGGTATTCCTAAATCCTGTATTTTTATGATATTCGGCATATCAAATTCCTTCCTACTTTGCTTTTTTGTCATTATACCACGAACGCAGAAAAGGAAGCGCCCTGCAAGGGCATTTGCTTTTCAAGTCGTGGCTTGCCGGTATAATCTGCCACCCCTGTGGCAGCAAGC